>JADMIO011638297.1_pt1 | contig 137682 bp, 135 predicted proteins | sample 8958161 | NCBI WGS metagenome assembly JADMIO01 (sample SAMN16585339, study PRJNA669376) | soil metagenome | isolation source: Crop rotation soil | place: USA: Cullars Rotation, Alabama | collected 2011
GCGACAACTTGTCCACGTGGAATTCTAAGCTTAGGATCCCAATGTGCTGGAAAGGGCGCGGTTGTTCGTCTCGGCGTGCCACGCCAACAACGGGCCGTCGCAGAAGCGCGTGCGCCCGGCGCCGATGGGCCGCGCGTTCCGCATCGTCAAGCGCACGACGCACCTCACCGTTGAAGTGACGGAGCGCGCGCAGGTGATCAAGGCGGTCGGGACGACCGAGTCAGACAAGGGATCGGCGAAGAAGGCGAATCCCGGTGCCAAATCCAAGCGCGGCAAGGCGGGTCAACCCGCGGCCGCAGGTCAATAGGGCCACAGATGGCACAGATGACACAGATGGAAAAGGGGCAATAGCGTGGGTCAGAAAGTTCACCCTTACGGGTTCCGCATCGGGTTCAACAAGACCTGGAAGTCGCGCTGGTTCGCCAACAAGGACTACGCGAACCTGCTCCATGAGGACCTGGCGCTGAAGAAGGATCTCAAGAAGCGCTTCCAGCACGCCGGGGTCTCGCAGATCGAGATCGAGCGCGCGGCGCGCAACCTGAAGATCAACATCCACACCTCGCGCCCGGGCATCATCATCGGCCGCAAGGGACAGGAAGTCGACAAGCTGAAGCAGGAGATCCAGAAGCGGACCAACCGCGAGGTCTTCATCAACATCCAGGAAATCCAGAAGCCGGAACTGGATGCGCAGCTGGTCGGCGAGTCGGTGGCGATGCAGCTCGAAAAGCGCGTCGCGTTCCGCCGTGCGATGCGCAAGGCCGTGGAATCGGCGCTGCGTTTCGGCGCGCGCGGCATCAAGGTGCGCGTCTCGGGCCGCCTGAACGGCGCGGAAATCGCCCGCTCGGAGTGGTACCTGCACGGCCAGCTGCCGCTGCAGACGCTGCGCGCCGACATCGACTACGGCTTCGCGGAAGCGAATACGACGTATGGACAGATCGGCGTGAAGGTGTGGCTCTACAAGGGCGAGCGCCTGACGCCGCGCGTGGGACGTGAAGAGGAATTTGGCGGCAGCGGCGGCGGACGTGATCATCGCGATCGCGACCGTGACCGTGGTCCGCGTCGACCGGGCGGCGGCGATCGCCGTCCTGAGGCACGAGGCTAAACATCATGTTGATGCCGAAGAAGGTTAAGTACCGCAAGCAGCAGCGCGGCCGCATGCGCGGCAAGGCGTGGCGCGGATCGGACGTGGCGTTCGGCGATTACGGGCTGAAGGCGCTCGAGCCGTGCTGGCTCACCGACCGCCAGATCGAAGCGGCGCGCGTCGCCATGACGCGCTTCGTCAAGCGCGGCGGCAAGGTGTGGGTGCGCGTGTTCCCCGACAAGCCGATCACCGCCAAGCCGCTCGAAACCCGCATGGGTAAGGGCAAGGGCGCGCCGTCGGCGTGGGTCTGCGTGATCAAGCCGGGCCGCATCCTGTTCGAGATGAACGGCGTGCCGGCCAGCGAAGCACGCCGCGCGTTCGAGCTCGCCGGCGCCAAGCTGCCGATCCTGACGAAGTTCGCGACGCGGTTTGCCGAGGAGAAGGCGTGATGAAGGCCGATGAACTGAGAGAGATGGACGTCGAGACGCTGCGCGCCAGGACGCAGGAGATCGACGACCAGCTGTTCCGGATGCGGATCCAGAAGTCGATGGGCCAGCTCGAGGCGCCCGGCAAGATGCGCACCATCAAGCGGGACCGCGCGCGGATCCTGACGATTCTGAAAGAGAAGGCGAAGTAGTCATGGCGGGCAAAGCCGAAGTCCAGGGCACGGTCGTCAGCGACCGCATGCAGAAGAGCATCATCGTGTCGACCGAACGGCGCGTGCAGCACGGCGTCTACGGAAAGATGCAGAAGCGCACGTCGACGTTCGTCGCCCACGACGAGAAGAACGAAGCCAAGATCGGCGACACCGTGGTGATCGCCGAAGCGCGGCCCCTCAGCAAGCGCAAGCGATGGAGCCTCGTGCGCATCGTCGAGCGGGCGCGGGCATAAGGACGGGGATTAGGAGACTGTCATGATCCAGATGCGATCCATCCTCGACGTCGCCGACAATTCCGGCGCGCGCAAGATCTCGGTGATCAACCCGATCGGCGGATCGGCCGGGCGCTACGCCTATCTCGGCGACATCATCACCGCCAACGTGAAAGAGGCGGCGCCGGAAGGCAACGTGAAAAAGGGCCAGGTGGTGAAGGCGGTCGTCGTGCGGGTGCGCAAGGAGCAGCGCCGCAAGGACGGCAGCTACATCCGCTTCGACCGCAACGCCGCGGTGCTGATCAACGACCAGGGTGAGCCGATCGGCACGCGCGTGTTCGGCCCCGTGGCCCGCGAGCTGCGCGAGCGCCGCTTCATGAAGATTATTTCGCTCGCTCCCGAGGTGCTGTAAGGCCATGGCGATGTCGATTCGGAAGAACGATCAGGTGATGGTCCGCGCCGGCAAGGACCGCGGCAAGAAGGGCCGCGTGCTGTCGGTGATCCCGGACCGTAACCGCGTGATCGTCGAAGGCGTGAATTTGATCAAGCGCCATACGCGCCCCAACCCGCAGAAGAACATCAAGGGCGGGATCGTCGAGCGCGAGGCCTCGATCCATGCGAGCAACGTGATGCTGCTCGACCCGGATACCAACGAGCCGACGCGCGTCGGCAAGAAAGTGCTCGCCGACGGTTCGCGCGTGCGCATCGGCCGGAAGAGCGGCGCTGTGGTGGACAAATGAGCAAGACGAAGCCGACCGACGAACAGATTGCCGAAGCCAAGGCCGCCAAGGCCAAGGCCAAAGAGGCTGCCGCGCCGAAGTCCGACGCCAAGCACCTCAAGGAAGAGAAGCCCTCCGTCGTGCGGCTGCGCGATCACTATCGCAACGATGTGATTCCGCAGCTCAAGAAGGAGTTCGGCTACAAGAACGTGATGGCGGTGCCCAAGGTCACCAAGGTGGTCGTCAACATGGGCCTCGGCGAGGCGACCTCGAACGCCAAGATCATCGACACCGGCGCCGAAGAGCTCGGCAAGATCACCGGCCAGAAGGCCGCCGTGCGCAAGGCGAAGAAGTCGATCGCGCAGTTCAAGGTGCGCCAGGGCCAGCCGATCGGCGCCATGGTGACGCTGCGCGGCGATCGCATGTATGAGTTCCTCGATCGCCTGATGAACATTGCGCTGCCGCGCGTCCGCGACTTCCGCGGCGTGTCGCCGAAGGGCTTCGACGGTCGCGGCAACTACACGCTCGGCCTCAAGGACCAGTTGATCTTCCTCGAGATCGATTACCTCAAGGTGGACAAGGGCCGCGGCATGAACGTCAGCGTGGTGACGACCGCCAAGACCGACGAAGAGGCCCGCAAGCTTCTTCAGTTCATGGGCATGCCGTTCAGGACGGGGAATTAATCGATGGCAACGACTGCGAAAAAAGCGCGCGAGCGCAAGGTATTGAAATTCAAGGTGCGTCAGCGTAACCGCTGCCGCCGGTGCGGACGTCCGCGCGCCTACATGCGCAAGTTCGCGCTGTGCCGTTTGTGTTTCCGCGAGCTGGCCCTGACGGGCGACGTCGCGGGCGTGACCAAGAGTAGCTGGTAGCTGGAGGGCGATGGCTCGAGCCGTCGTCGGAGAGACTGAGAAATGACTGATCCGATTGCCGACATGCTGACCCGGATCCGCAACGCCGTCACGGCGCGCCACGCGCGCGTCGAGATGCCGGCCTCGAAGTTGAAGGCCGAGATTGCGCGGATTCTGCAGGACGAGGGTTATATCGCTGGTTTCAAGATGGTCGAAGCGCCCGCCGAGCGCCCCGGCAAGGCGCCGCGCCAGGCGATGCGCCTGTTCCTGAAGTACGGGCCCGGTGGTGAGAAGGCCCTGTCGGGTCTCGAGCGCGTCAGCCGTCCCGGCCGCCGTGTCTATGCGAGCCGCGATGAAGTGCCGGCCGTGCTCGGTGGGCTCGGCGTCACGATCCTGACGACCTCGCGCGGCGTGATGACCGGTCAGGCCGCGAAGAAGGCCGGCGTCGGCGGCGAGATTCTCTGCAACGTTTGGTAAGGCATAGATAGGTATTGAGCCATGTCACGAATTGGTAAAAAGCCCATCACGATTCCGAAGGGCGTGACCGTCAAGGCCGACGCCTCGAGTGTCGACGTGAAGGGTCCCAAGGGACAGATGAAGCAGGCCCTGCCGCCGGGCATTACCGCCGCGGTGGAAGACGGCACCATCGTCACGAAGAAGAACTCGGACGACCAGCAGCTCGCGAAGTTCCATGGTCTGGCGCGCAGCCTCGTCAACAACGCCGTGCTCGGCGTGACCGAGGGCTGGAAGAAGGAACTCGACATCGTCGGCGTCGGTTACCGCGCCGAGATGAAGGGCCAGCAGATTCACCTCGCGCTGGGCTATTCGCACCCGGTCGTGTTCGACGTGCCGAAGGGCATCGATGTGGCGATCGACAAGCAGACGCACATCACCGTGACGGGCGTGGATCGCCAGCTGGTCGGCCAGGTCGCCGCCAACCTGCGCCGCCTCCGCAAGCCGGATCCCTATCAGCAGAAGGGTGTCCGCTACACGGGTGAAGTGTTGAAGAAGAAGGCCGGAAAGACCGGAGCGTAATCATGCAGATCAAGACCAAGGAAGATCGCCGCGATCGGATCAAGTTCCGGATCCGCAAGAAGATGACGGGCACCGCGCAGAAGCCGCGCCTCAGCGTGTTCCGCAGCGTGACGCACATTTACGTGCAGGTCATCGACGACCTGAGCGGCCAGACGATCGCGTCGGCCTCGACCACTGACCCGAAGGTCAAGGGCTCAATGGACAAGGGCGTCGGCGGTGGCAACATCAAGGGCGCCGAGTTGATCGGCAAGACCATTGCCGAGCGCCTCAAGGAAAAGGGCATCACCAAGGTGGTGTTCGACCGCAACGGGTTCCTGTATCACGGCCGCGTGCGCGCGGTGGCAGAAGCGGCTCGCTCGGCGGGCCTGGAGTTTTAGCCTCAGAAGGCTCAGAAAGCACAGAACATGCGAACACGCGAAAAGATTGACCCGTCGCAGCTCGACATCAAGGACACGGTCGTTTCGATCAACCGCGTCACCAAGGTCGTCAAGGGCGGCAAGAACCTGAGCTTCAGTGCGCTGGTCGTCGTCGGCGACGGCCACGGCGTGGTCGGCTACGGCGTCGGCAAGGCGAAGGAAGTGCCCTCGGCGATCAAGAAGGGCATCGAGGCCGCCAAGAAGAATCTGATCCGCGTGCCGGTGCAGGGCACGACGGTGCCGCACCCGGTCGTCGGGCGCTACGGCGCCGGCCGCGTGCTGCTGAAGCCCGCTCCGGACGGCACCGGCATCATCGCCGGCGGCGCGGTCCGCGCGGTCGTGGAATCGGCGGGTGTCACCAACGTGCTGACCAAGTCGCTCGGCTCGGCGAACCCGCACAACGTTGTTCGCGCGGCGTTCACCGCGCTGCAGGAACTGAAGGATCCGCAACGTCTGCTGCGCTTGCGCGGCAAGGATCTCGAAGAGGCCAAGGCTTAATCATGGCGAAGAAGCAGGTCGCGAAGGCCGCAGCGAAGACCGTGACGGTGACGCTCGTGAAGAGCCCGATCGGTTTCCAGAAGGTCCAGGGCAAGGTCGTCCAGGGCATGGGTCTGCGCAAGATCAATCACTCGGTGACGCTGCAGGACACGCCCGAGACGCGCGGAATGATTTTCAAGGTTCGTCACCTTGTCACGGTGGCCACCGACGGCGCAGAAAGCGCAGAGAAGAAGTAAGCCATGGGTCTGAACAATCTCAAGCCCGCCGAGGGCTCAAAGTTCAATCGCAAGCGCGTCGGCCGCGGCCCGGGTTCGGGCAACGGCAAGACCGCCGGCCGCGGTTACAAGGGCGCGCAGTCGCGCTCGGGCTGGAAGTATAAGCGCGGCTTCGAAGGCGGCCAGATGCCGTTGCATCGCCGCGTGCCGAAGCGCGGCTTCACCAATATCTTCCGCACCGAATACGACGTCGTCAATCTCGATCAGCTCGAGAAGCTGTTCGAGAAGGGCGCCACGGTGACGGTGGATTCGCTGCGCGCTGCCGGCATCGTCAGCAGCCGTACTGCGCTGGTCAAGGTGCTGGGTCGCGGTGAAGTAACCAAGGCGCTGACCGTGCAGGCGCATAAGTTCAGCGGCAAGGCTGCGGAAAAGATCGCCGCGGCTGGTGGCACGATCGAATCGCTTGCGAAGTAGCAGTACGGCATCCGCCTTCAGGCGGATGGTGAAGGCTAAGGATTAACGAGGCCATCTGTGCTCGAGACGTTAAAAAATTTATTCGCCGTCGTCGATCTCCGCAACCGCGTGTTGTTCACACTCGGCATGCTCGCGGTGTATCGCGTCGGCAATCACGTCACCATTCCGGGCGTCAATGCCGACGCGCTCCGCATTCTCGCGGAGCAGGCGCAGAACACGCTGTTCGGCATGTATGACATGTTCACCGGCGGCAACATGTCCCGCATCACGATCTTCGCGCTGGGCGTGATGCCGTACATCAGCTCGTCGATCATCCTGCAGCTGTTGACGGTGGTGTGGCCGTACCTCGAGCGCCTGTCGAAGGAAGGCGAACTGGGCCGCCGCAAGATCACCCAGTACACGCGCTACCTGACGCTGATCCTCGCGGCGGTGCAGTCGCTCGGGATCGCGATCTATCTCGAGCGCCAGACGCAGATCGCCGGCGGCTTGCCGCTGGTGTACGACGCCGGCTGGGGCTTCCGCCTCAGCGCCATGTTGACGATGACCACCGGCACGATGTTCATCATGTGGCTCGGCGAGCAGATCACGGAGCGCGGCATCGGCAATGGCATGTCGCTGATCATCTTCTCGGGCATCGTCGTCAACTTCCCGCGCGCGGTGATTGCGACCTTCGACCAGTTGCGCACCGGCCAGATCGGCCTGTTGACGATGGCGATCCTGGTGGTCGTGATGGTGCTGGTGATCGGCGCGATCATCTACGTGGAGCGCGGCCATCGCCGCATTACGGTGCAGTATGCGAAGCGCGTCGTCGGCCGGCGGCAGTATGGCGGTTCGAGCACGCACATTCCGCTGAAGGTGAACACCGGCGGCGTGATCCCGGTGATCTTTGCGAGCTCGATCCTGACGTTCCCGCAGACGTTCGCGGGCGCGCTGGCGCAGGATAGCTGGCTGGCGGGCGCGATCCGGCAGATTGCCTATGGCATGCCGCTCTACAACCTGCTGTATGTAGTCGGCATCGTGTTCTTTGCGTATTTCTACACCGCGATCATCTTCAACCCTGATGACGTGTCGGAGAACATGCGCAAATACGGCGGCTTCATCCCTGGCATTCGCCCGGGCAAGCGCACCGCCGAGTACATCGACACGATCCTGGCGCGCATCACGCTGGTCGGCGCGATTTACCTGGCGCTGGTCGCGATCCTGCCGGAGTTCCTGCTGACGGGCTTCAAGGTGGCGCCGATTCCGTTCATCGGTCCTGCCCTTGATGCGGCGCTGCCGCGGTTCATCACGCAGGGCTTGAACGTGCAGTTTTTCTTTGGCGGCACGTCGCTGTTGATCGTGGTCGGCGTGGCGATGGACACCGTGAACCAGGTCGAGTCGCAGCTGATCATGCGGCACTACGACGGGTTCATGAAGAAGACGCGGATCCGGGGACGGCGCGGGTAACGTGGCGCTGAACCTGGTGATGCTTGGCCCGCCGGGAGCGGGTAAGGGCACGCAGGCGGAACGCTTCGCACGCGAGCACTCGATTCCCAAGGTTTCGACCGGGGACATCCTGCGCGAAGCGGTGCACAGCGGTTCCGAACTGGGGCAGGCCGTCAAGGGCTTGATGGCGCGCGGTGAGCTGGTCGGCGACGACCTGATCATCGGCATCGTCCGCGAGCGGCTGTCGCGCCCGGATGCGGTGGCCGGTTTCGTCCTCGACGGGTTCCCGCGGACGGCGAAGCAGGCCGACGCGCTCGATGAGATTACGGCCGAACGCGGCCCGGTGATCTGTGTCGAGATCCAGGTGCCGGACGAAGAGTTAGTGCGGCGCGTGCAGTCGCGCCGAGTGTGTGAAGACTGCGGCGCGAACGCCGACGCCTTCGAGCACAAGGCGGATGAACTGCCGAAGCTGTGTCAGAACACCGACCGGTGCAAGTCGGTCGGCCCGAAGTGGGTGGCGCGATCGGACGATTCGGAAGCGGTGGTGCGCGAGCGGTTGAAGATTTATTGGCGGGACACCAAGCCGATGATCGACTACTACAAGTCGCGGCCGACGTTCCGGGTGATCGACGGCATGCAGACGCCGGAGCAGGTGCGTGAAGCGCTGGTCTCGGCAGTGGCATCCGCGTTAGGCACGCCGGCATCGCAGCTGCGATCGCTGGTGATGAAGAAGTTGAGCGGCATCAAGCACGCGCTATGAGTATCGTGCTGCGATCGGCATCGGAGATTGAGAAGCTCGCGCGTGTGAATGCGCTGGTCGCGCGCGTGTTGAAGGAACTGGCGGCCGCGGTGAAGCCCGGCGTGACCACCAAGCAGCTCGATGAACTCGCCGAGCAGCGGCTGGTCGAAGCGGGCGCCGAGCCGGCGTTCAAGGGCTATCACGGCTACCCGGCGACGATCTGCGCGTCGGTGAACGAGCAGGTGGTGCACGGGATTCCGTCGGAGCGCGCGCTGGTCGAGGGCGACATCATCTCGATCGACATGGGCGCGAAGCTCGAGGGGTTTTACGGCGACTCGGCGGTGACGGTGCCGGTCGGCCGGGTCACGCCGGAGGCCGAGCGGCTGTTGCAGGTGACGAAGACCGCGCTCGATCGCGCGGTGGCGGCGGTGAAGGCGGGCGCGCGCGTGTCGGACATCGGCGCCGCGGTGCAGTCTTACGTCGAGGCGAACGGGTTTTCGGTGGTCCGCGAGTTCGTCGGCCACGGCATCGGAACGGCGCTCCACGAGGAGCCGCAGATTCCGAACTACGGCACGGCGGGACGCGGTCCGCGGCTCCAGGAGGGCATGGCCCTCGCGATCGAGCCGATGGTGAATGCCGGCAAGCCGGCCGTGAAGGTGCTCGGCGACGGGTGGACGGCGGTGACGAAGGACAAGGCGCTGTCGGCGCACTTCGAGCACACCGTGGTCGTCACCGAAGACGGCTGCCGGGTGTTGACGCTGCCGGATGCGGCGGTCGAAGCTGACCGGGTGTCCGCGTAGCCGGACGAAGTCCTGAGCGAGCGAACGTGTGGAACACGTGAGCGAGTCGAAGGAGAGGACGGCGGAGGGCGTGGTCCTCGAGCTGTTACCGAGCCAGCTGGTTCGCGTCGAGCTCGATGGGCGCCACGTCGTGACCGCGCATCTGGCAAGTCCGGTCGGACGGAATTACGTGCGGGTGATCGTGGGCGATCGGGTTCGCGTGCAGTTGATGGCCAACGACCCGGGCCGCGGACGGATAGTGGAGAAATTATGAAGGTCAGAGCATCGGTTAAACGGATTTGCGACAAGTGCAAAGTTGTCCGCCGCCGCGGGGTGGTCCGGGTGATCTGCACCAATCAGAAGCACAAGCAGCGTCAGGGATAAAGACATATGGCTCGTATTTCAGGCGTCGATCTTCCGCGCACCAAGCGCATCGAGATCGGGCTCACGTACATCTTCGGCATCGGCCGTCATCGATCGAACAACATCCTCACCGCCGCGGGCGTCAGCCCTGACGTGCGGGTGAAGGACCTCACGGAAGACGACGTCCGCAAGATCACGCGCGTGATCGAAGAGCAGGGCGGCGTCGAGGGCGATCTCCGCAAGGAGATCTCGATGAACATCAAGCGGCTGATCGAGATCGGCAGCTATCGCGGCGGGCGTCATCGCCGCAACCTGCCGCTGCGCGGGCAGCGCACCAAGACCAACGCCCGCACGCGCAAGGGTCCGCGCAAGGGCGCGGTCGCCAAGAAGAAGACGGTTTAATTTATGGCCAAAGAACAGGCAGCTCAGGGCGCGGAAGCGCCGGCAAAGAAGAAGAAGGCGTTCAAGAAGCGCGGCGAGAAGCGCATTGTCCACCATGGCTTCGTGCACGTGCAGGCGTCGTTCAACAACACGCTGATCACCATCACCGACGCCGAGGGCGCAGTGGTGTCGTGGTCGAGCGCCGGCGCGATCGGCTTCAAGGGTTCGCGCAAGGGCACGCCGTTCGCGGCGACGCAGGCCGCGCTCAGCGCGACCAACGCCGCCAAGACGTTCGGCATGCGCTCGTGCGACGTGCTGGTCAAGGGCCCCGGCTCCGGTCGCGAGTCGGCGATCCGCGCGCTGCAGACTGCCGGCCTCGAGGTGCGCTCGATCCGCGACGTCACGCCGATTCCGCACAACGGCTGCCGTCCGCCGAAGCGCCGTCGCGTTTAACTGGTAATTGGCAACTGACAACTGGTAACTGAGAAAAAATGGCTAGATATAACGGACCTGTTTGCCGACTGTGCCGCCGCGAGGGCATGAAGCTGTTCCTCAAGGGCGAGCGCTGCTACACCGAGAAGTGCGCCATCGAGAAGCGCAACATGCCTCCAGGCCAGCACGGCCGCCTGCGCAAGGCGAAGATGGTGGGCTACGCCGTCCAGCTGCGTGAGAAGCAGAAGGTCAAGCGCATTTACGGCGTGCTCGAGGATCAGTTCCGCGGTTACTTCGAACAGGCGGAGCGAACGCGCGGCGGCATCACCGGCGAGACGCTGTTGCAGCTGCTCGAGCGCCGTCTCGACAACGCCGTCTACCGCATGGGTCTCGCGACGTCGCGTGCCCAGGCGCGCCAGCTCGTTCGCCATGGCCACTTCCTGGTCAACGGCAAGCGCGTCGACGTGCCGTCGTATTCGCTCAAGTCGGGCGACACGGTGATCGTGCGCGAAGGCAGCCGCCAGAACCCGACCATCCTGCACGCGCGGGAAGAGGTCAAGGGCCGCGGCATTCCGGAATGGATTTCGCCCGAAGGCGATCACGGCGCCAAGGTCGTGTCGATGCCGACGCGCGAGCAGATCAACCTGCCCGTTCAGGAACAGCTCATCGTCGAGTTGTACAGCAAGTAAGAACCGCCGGGAGGGCGGCACATTTGTGCCGCCTGGCAGCACTGAAGTGCTGCCGTCCCGGTGTCGCAAACCACGCTCCAGCAGCTCTTCAGGCCTGCAGCGAGCGAGCGTGGTTCGTAACCCGCAGGTCTGGAGGCAACGTCTGGTTGCCCGTTCGCGAAAGGAACGTGAAATATGTGGAAAGGTTTTCAGCGTCCCAAGCGCCTCGAATTCGAGCGCGAAACTCTCACCGACCGGTTCGGCCGTTTCTACGCGCAGCCGTTCGAGCGCGGCTTCGGCACGACCATCGGTAACGCGCTGCGCCGCGTGCTGCTGTCGTCGATCGAAGGCGCGGCGATCACCGCGGTGCAGATCGACGGCGTGCTGCACGAGTTCTCGCCGATCAAGGGCGTGGTCGAGGACGCGACCGACATCATCCTCAATCTCAAGCAGCTGCCGCTGACGTGCCACGTCGACTACACGAAGACGCTGACGTTGCGGAAGGACAAGCCGGGCCCGGTGCGCGCCTCGGACATCGAAGCCGATGCCGACGTCGAGATCCTGGAACCGGATGCGCACATCGCGACCATCGCTGAGGGCGGCAAGCTGCACATGCAGCTGCGCGTCAAGCGCGGCCGCGGCTACGTCGCCGCCGATCGCAACTTCGACGAGGATCTCGGCATTGGCTGGATCCCGATCGACTCGACGCACTCGCCGGTCAAGAAGGTGAACTACCTGGTCGAGGGCGCGCGTATCGGCCAGACCACCGACTACGACAAGCTGACGATCGAGGTATGGACCAACGGTTCGGTGACGCCGCGCGATGCCGTGTCGCTGTCGGCCAAGCTGGTGCGCGACCACCTGAACATCTTCGTCAACCTCGAAGATGCTGATGACGAAGCGATCGAATCGGGCAGCGAGCCGGCGCGTGCCGGGGTCGCCAACGAGCATCTCGACAAGAGCGTCGAGGAGCTCGAGTTGTCGGTGCGGTCGTACAACTGCCTGAAGAACGCGAACATCCGCACGATTCGCGAGCTGGTCGGCAAGACCGAGACCGAAATGCTCAAGACCAAGAACTTCGGTCGCAAGTCGCTCAACGAGATCAAGGAAATCCTGCAGTCGATGGGATTGAGCCTCGGCATGAAGCTCGATCAGCCGGCGGCGGCGGAATAAGGAACAGACCATGCGTCATCGCAATGCCCATCGCAAGCTCGGGCGCGTGTCCGAGCACCGGACCGCGCTGCTGCGCAACCAGGCTGAAGCCCTGCTTGCGCACGAGAAGATCGAGACCACCGTGCCCAAGGCGAAGGAGCTCCGCCCCTTCGTCGAGCGGCTGATCACGATCGCCAAGCGCGGCGTGCGCGCCAACGATCCGAAGGGCGCGTCGCTGTCGGCGCGCCGCCTGGTGATGCGCGACGTCCTCAACGAGACCGTCGTCACCAAGCTGTTCGACGACCTGGCACCGCGTTTCATGGATCGCCCGGGTGGCTACACCCGCATCCTCAAGCTCGGACATCGCCGCGGTGACGCGGCCGAAGTCGCGCAGATCGAGTTGATCGGCAGCGAGTTCGACCCGAAGAAGGCCGAGGAAGAAAAGAAGGCGGCCGAAGCCGCGGCCGAGGCCGGCAACGCACCGAAGCAGTCGAAGAGCCTCGGCGAGCGCCTGCGCGGCGCCGCCAAGAGCATCCGCGGCGGCCAGAAGGCGCAAGACGGCGGCGCCAAGAGCAAGGCCAGCAAGCCGGCCCGCGGCGCTGCCAAGAAGAGCACCACGCCGCGCAAGGCGGGCGGCTCGTAGTTTCGCACCTGGGCACCTAAGCCAGCTTAGGCACCTATGGCACCACACCTGGCCTCGGCAGTGCATGCTGTCGAGGCCAATCTTTTTTCGTTCTTCCAACAACTGAAGCACTGGCCGCGCATCGACGTGCGCGAAGACGGCGATTGCGTGTGGACCGAGTCCGAGCTGCCGTACCCGTTGTTCAACAGCGTGATGCGCGCGTCGGTCAGTGACGACCGCGCCGATCGCGTGATCGCGTCGCGGGTGGAGTCGTGCCGCAACCGTCGCGTGCCGCTGCTGTGGTGGACCGGCCCGTCGACGTCGCCTGGCGATTTCGGCGACCGCCTCGATCGCGCCGGCTTTTTCCTCGAGCCCGCCTTCGGCATGGTTGCGCGCCTGACGGATTCCGCCCGTGTCGGCGAATTAGACAACGCGGCAGCCGACGTGAGGCGGATTGCGATCGAGCGAGTTGCTGATCGAGGGGCGCTTGCCACTTGGAGCCGCATCCTGTGTGACGGCTTCGGCGCGCCGCAAGAGTTCGGCATGGCCTTCGCCGAAATGGCAGAAGCGATTGGATTGGAGGGGGACTCGCCGTTCCGTCATTACCTCGCGTGCATCGACGGCGAACCCGCGGCGACGTGCTCGTTGTTTCTCGGCGCCGGCGTCGCCGGCATCTACGATGTCTCGACGATCGCTGCGCACCGCCGTCAGGGGCTCGGCGCGGCCGTCACTCGCCGCGCGATGAACGATGCGCTAGCGTCGGGATTTCACGTCGCGATCCTGCACGCGTCGCAGCTCGGCCTCGGCGTGTATCGCTCCCTCGGCTTCGAGAAAATCTGCGATATCGGCCAACATGTATGGAGTCCAGAGAGCTAGATCCCAGGGCTCCAACCTTGGAACCCTGGAACCTTGGAACCCTTTAGTAACGTACGTGCGTGCCGCCGTAGTCGGTGTAATCCCGCTCCAGCTCGCGCGCATGATCGGCGTCGCGGTACTTCGTGCCGATCACGATGCCGCCGTCGTTGATGCCGCGCTCGTAATCGCGCACGCGATCTTCTGGAATGCCGGCGCCGATCAGCGCGCCGATGATGCCGCCGGTCGCGCCGCCGGCGCCCGCGCCGGCCAGAGCCGCCGCGATTGGTCCCGCGACGACCAGGCCAACGCCAGGAATCACGAGCGAGCTGCCGACGGCAAAGATCGCCGCCAGGGCCGCGCCAATTCCGCCGCCAATCGCCGCGCCTTTGCCGAGTCCTTCGGCCGCTTTGGTGCCGTGCTGCAGCTCGGTGCCGGGCTCCGCGTCACCGAAGTGACGACGACGGGTATCTTCCGACATCACGACGTTGATGTCCTTGGGCTGGTAGCCATGCTTGGTCGTCAAGCCTTCGTAAGCGCGGCTGGCGGCCTCGGGAGTGCTATACAACCCGGTCACGTAGCCGTCGTTGCGAAGCCGATCGTTGTCGGGAATCACATCGTTGCTCTCCTGACGAGCTCGGCCGATCGCGTTCTCGCGTTCGCCTTCCGCTTCCATTTCGTCATCGTCGATCACGTCGCCAATGATGTCCTTGGCCGCGCCGTTGGTGCGCTGGCCGAGCGCCGACGCTTCTTCGCCGAGAGTGCCGTCTTTCTTTCCTCGAGTTTCCACGTTGAACCTCTTTTCAGTGCGGATTCGTCCACGCACCTTGAGCACGGCTGCAAACGCCATTCCGCGCAAACTCGGCGATACTTGGCTCATGCCCATGTCGTTGATCGACCAGTTTGGGAATATCGATATCTACGTGTTCGATCAGCTGTTGCGTGGACGCATCGCGACGGGCATGCGGGTATTCGACGGCGGTTGCGGTAGCGGCCGAAACATCGTCTATCTGCTTCGAGAAGGATATGAGGTGGCAGGCAACGACGCCGACGCGCGCGCCATCGAACAGGTGCGTGCGCTCGCCACCTCCCTCGCCCCCGGACGGGCGCACGATTTCCGCGTCGAAACGATCGAGTCGACGTCTTTCGCAGACGCGCACTTTGATGTGGTGATTGCCAGCGCGGTGTTGCATTTCGCGCGTGATGCGGCGCACTTCGAGGCGATGCTTCGCCAGCTGTTTCGCGTGCTCAAGCCGGGCGGGCTGTTCTTCGCGCGGCTGGCGAGCACTATTGGGCTTGGTCCGGATGCACAGCCGCTCGGCAACGGACGCTTTCGATTGTCCGACGGATCCGATCGCTTTCTCGTCGATGCCGATGCGGTCGAGTCGTGGACGCAAGAGCTGGGTGGAAGGCTGGTCGATCCGATCAAGACCACTGTCGTGCACGGCCAGCGATCGATGACGACGTGGGTAGCGGTGCGTGACTGAGACGGAACGCGTTGCGCGCGGGTTGACCGACCGCACGTTGCCAAAGGCTGAGTGGACGCATCACGCGCACCTGCGTGCGGGCTTGTGGCACGTGATCGAGCATGGGCCGATCGTCGCGCTCGAATTGCTTCGCGCGCGGATCCGCGCCTATAACGAAAGCGTCGGCACGGCGAACACCGACACGTCGGGATATCACGAGACGCTCACGCGCTTTTACGTGATCGTAATCGAACGTTTCCTCGCCAGCGCTGACCGCACGTTGCATGTCGACGCACTGGCCGATCAGGTGATCGCCCTGCACGGTGATCGCCGCTTGCCGCTGCATCATTACTCGGAGTCGCGGCTGTTTTCTCCGGTCGCGAGGCGCAGTTGGGTCGAGCCCGATTTGCGACCGATCTCCAAGTAGAATTGATGGCGGATGGCAGTCCTCGACAAGCTCCTTCAAAACAACAAAGCGTGGGCGGCGGATCGGGTTCAGCGCGATCCCGGATTCTTCACTCGCCTTGCGAAACAACAGGCGCCCGAGTTCCTGTGGATCGGCTGCGCCGACAGCCGCGTGCCCGCCAACGAGATCGTCGGCCTTGATCCAGGGGAGCTCTTCGTCCATCGCAACGTCGCCAACGTCGTCGTGCACACCGACCTGAATTGCCTGTCGGTGTTGCAGTTCGCGGTCGATGTCCTGAAGGTGAAGCACGTGATCGTGTGTGGGCATTATGGGTGCGGCGGCATTCGCGCCGCCCTGGAAAATCAGTCGCACGGCCTGATCGATAACTGGCTGCGTCACGTGCAGGACGTTTCGCGCGCACACGAAGTGAAGCTCAATAGCATTCCAACGCTCGATGCGCGCGTGGACAAGTTGTGCGAGCTGAACGTGATCGACCAGGTGCAGAACGTGGCGAGGACCACCGTGGTGCAGGACGCGTGGCGCAGGGGCCACGACGTCCAGCTACACGGTTGGATCTACGGTCTCAAGGACGGCCTGATTACCGACCTCGGGATTACGCTCGATCGCTAAGCCGGTTCTTCGGCCATCTGGCCGCGTTCGGCCTTCGATGTGGCGATGATCTTCGTCTGCAGGTGATTCGGCACTTCGTCGTAGTGCGAATACTCCATGTGATACGCGCCGCGTCCGCCGGTCACCGACGTCAGGTGCTGCTCGTAGGTCAGCATCTCCGACATGGGCACCTGCGCTTTGATCACGGTCGTCGCGCCGCGCGCTTCCATCCCTGAGATGCGGCCGCGCCGGCCGTTCAGGTCCCCCATCAAGTCGCCGGCATTGTCGCCGGGCGCGTAGATCTCGACGTTCATGATCGGCTCGAGTAGCGTCGGTTTGGCGCGGCTCATGCCGTCCTTGAAGGCGAGCCATCCCGCGGTCTTGAACGACAGCTCGTTCGAATCCACGTCGTGGTACGAACCGTCCGTCAGCACGACGCGGAAGTCGACGACGGGGTAGCCGGCGAGATAGCCGCGCAAGCGCGACTCCTGGATGCCTTTCTCGACCGCCGGAATGAACTGGCGCGGGATCGAGCCGCCGAAAATTTCGTCGACGAACTCGAACTCGCTGCCGCGGGGCAGCGGCTCCATCTTGATCTTGCAGTCGCCGAACTGGCCGTGGCCGCCAGTCTGCTTCTTGTGACGGCCGTGCGCCTCGACGCGCGAGGTGATCGTCTCGCGGTACGGAATGCGTGGCGGTTTCAGGTTCACTTCCACGCCGAAGCGCCGCTTCAACTTGGCGACCGTGACCTCGATGTGCATCTGGCCCTGGCCGGCGAGCAGCAACTCGTGTGTCTGCGGATCGCGGTGGTACTTGATCGTCGGATCTTCTTCCTCGAGGCGATGCATCGCGCTGCTGATCTTGTCTTCATCGCCGCGGCTCTTCGGCTCGATTGCATACGACAGCACCGGCTCCGGGAAGGGAATCTTCGCGAATGTGATCCCCGCGCCTTTGTCGGCGAGCGTGTCGTTGGTCTTCGTATCCTTCAGCTTCGCGACGGCGCCCAGGTCGCCGGCCTTGAATTCCGGCACGTTGGTCGGCGTCTTGCCTTGCAGCGCGATCAGGTGGCCGAGGCGCTCCTGCGTCCCCTGGGTCGCATTGCCGACGGTCGAATCCGCCTTGAGGCAGCCCTGATACACGCGGAACATCGTGATGCGCCCGGCGAACTGATCGGCGACGGTCTTGAACACGAACGCCGCATACGGCGCCTTCTCATCAGCGGTCTTCTGCGTTTCCGCCTCGTTGGCGAGCGCCGCAAACGGCCGCTCCGCCGGCGAGGGCAGGAACTGCAGGATCGCGTCGAGCAGCGGGTTCGCGCCGATGTTCAACAGCCCCGACGTGCAGACGAGCGGGAAGATCTTCGCATCGCGCGTGGCGGCGGCGAGGCCGAGCACCAGTTCTTCGTGCGCGAGCGTGCCCGCTTCGAAGAAGTGTTCCATTAACGTCTCGTCCGCTTCGGCGACCATCTCGATCAACGAGTCGCGTGCCGACTTCGCGGCGTCTTCCATGTTCGCGGGGATGGCGCCTGGCGTCATCTTGCCTGACCCGTCGGTGGCAAACGTGTACGCCTTCATGTCGATCAAGTCGACGACCCCGGTGAAGTTGCGCTCTTCGCCGATCGGCAGCTGCACGGGAATGATGGTGCGGTTCAACGTCTGGCGGACGGATTCGAGCGTGCGCTCGAGCGAGGCGCGCTCGCGATCCAGGCGATTGACGACGACAATCCGCGGCAGCTTCATCTCGTCGGCGGCCGCCCAGGCCTTTTCGGTCTGCACTTCCACACCGGCGACGGCATCCACCACGAGCAATGCGCCGTCGGCCACTTGCAGGGCGGCGCGCGCGTCGGAAAAGAAATTGCCGAAGCCCGGCGTGTCGAGCAAATTGATTTTGGTCTTGTTCCATTCCGCGTAGGCGAGGCTCGCGGACAGCGTGTGCCTGCGGGATATTTCTTCTTCGTCGTAATCGGTGACGGTGTTGCCTTCGTCGACCTTGCCGAGCCGGTTCACCATTCCGGCGTCGAAGAGCAAGGCCGACACCAGTTGTGTCTTGCCAGATCCGCCGTGACCGACTACAGCCACGTTACGGATGCTGGCAGCGTCATAGACCTTCATAGGCGGGACCCTCCCGGGGGCGTCTCACAGTCGCCCCGTACGGCGGAGCATACACCCGCCGGCGGCGCCGGATGGCGAATTTTGCAGCGGTACGGGAAAGGCGTTATTCGTAGCGCAGAGCTTCGATCGGATCGAGTCGCGAGGCGCGCCACGCCGGCAGCATGCCGAAAAAGATGCCGATCGAGGCGGAGAAGCCTAACCCGAGCGCAAACGACCACCACGGCAGCGAGACCGGGAAGCCTGAAACGAGGTTGACCAGCAATCCGATCGCGCTGCCCATCAGCACGCCGAGAATGCCGCCCACGCTCGTCAGCACCGCGGCCTCGATCAGGAACTGCACGAGGATTTCCCGTCGTCTCGCACCGATCGCTTTGCGCACGCCGATCTCGCGCGTACGCTCGGTCACCGAGATCGTCATGATGGCCATCACGCCGATGCCGCCGACCATCAAGGCAATCGACGAGATGACGACGAGCGAGAGCAGGATCGCCGCCGAGATCTGATCCCACACCGCGAGAATCGCGTCGGAGGTGACCAGATCGAAATCGTTCGGCTTGTCGGCCGTGAGACCGTGACGGATGCGCATGATCGTCTCGACCTCTTGCATCGCCTCTTCGCGCGTCACGCCTTCCTTGGGCAGGACGGCGACCATCGAGGGAATGCCGAATGGACCGGTCTGGCGCTTCTCGTTGCCAAACTGCTTGCGGAATGCCGTGTAGGGGATGATCGCGAAGTCATCCGCGCCAGGCAGCGGCGATGGGCGAGTTTCCACGACGCCGATGATCGTGTACTCGAGCGCGCCAATGCGCGCCGGCTTCCCGATCGGGTCGATGCCGCGCTTCTGGAAGAGCGCCAGGTAAACGTTCCAGCCCACCACCGCCACCTGGCGGGTGCGCTGGACCTCCTGTTGCGTGAAGGCGCGACCGGCGAACATCTTCGCGAAGTTGATGTCGACGTAACGCTCGGTCGTGCCGATGATCGGCAGCGGCAGCGTGCGCTCGCCCTTGTAGAAAATCCGCTGGATCGATTCCTGGCTGCCGGGGCCGCCACCGCCGAGCCAGATGTCCACCATGCCGACCGTGGTGCCCAGCCGTTGAATCGCTTCCATGTCGTCCGCCGTGATGTTCGGACGCCGCATTAACTCGATGAACGATGCGCCGGACGAGAAGCTGCCAATGCCGGCCTTCTGCACGAAGATGGTGTTTGGGCCGAGCGAGTTGATCGACGCGCGTAGCGACGAGTCGAATCCGCGGATCAGCGACGTCATGCCGACGATCGAGGTCACGCCGATCACGACGCCCAGCACCGTCAGCGCCGAGCGCATCTTGTTGCTGCGCAGCGTGTCGAACGCCATGCTGGCGGTTTCGCCGAGCAACGCGAATTGTTTGATGAACGCCATCAGTAACGACGCCTTCCGGCCTTACTCGCGCCTCAACGCTTCGATCGGATCGAGTCCGGCAGCGCGGCGCGCCGGGAACCATCCGAAGAACAGTCCGACCGCCGCGGTGATGAACACGCCGAGCGCCACCGACCACACCTCGACCGACGACGGCACCGGGGTCAACGCTGAAATGATCGTCGAAAACAGCGTGCCCAGTGCGATGCCCATGATGCCGCCGACCACCGATAGCGTGATCGATTCGGTCAACACCTGCGACATGATGTCGCGCCGTTTCGCGCCGAGCGCCTTACGCAAGCCAATCTCGCGCGTGCGCTCGCTGACCACCATCAGCATGATGTTCATGATCACGATCCCGCCGACGAGCAGCGACAAGCCGACGATGCCGACCAGCACCACCGCAATGCCGGCGGTAGCCTGCTGGAAAATGCCGAGCACGGATTCAGACGCGACGATGCCGAAGTTGTCGGGCGCACCGGGCTTCAAGCCTCGATCGACACGCAGCGCGACTCGCGTCTCGTCTTTCGCGTAGCTGGCCAGCGCCGGGTCACGCGGCTTGACGAGCAGTTGCAGAGACTGTCGGGTGCCGAACAGCTTCTGGTACTGCCCCAGCGGGATCACCGCGAATTCATCGAGCGAGCGGCCGAACGACGCGCCCTTCTTCTTGCTGATGCCGACGATCGTGAACGGCACGCCGGCGATCTTGATCTGCTTGTCGAGAGGATCGGCCCCCTTGAACAGCCGGTCTGCCGTGCCCCAGCCGATCAGCGTGACCGGCCGCTTCCGCGTGATCTCTGTCGGCGTGATCATGCGGCCCTTCTCTGCGTCGAACGTCGCGAAGTCTATGTAGTCCTCGCTGACGCCCTGCACTTGCAGCGTCTCGAGCTCTTCGTCGCGAAACGCCACGCGCGTCTGCGTTTGCGCCTGCGCCATGACCGACGAGACCGACGTGGCGAAGCGCTTGATGGCGGCCGCATCCTGCAGCGTCACCAGCGGGTTGTTCCGCATCCGGTCGGCGTCGTCCTGGTTCTGCGTGATGCCCATGCGCTGGATGGTGAACGAGTCGGCGCCGAGGTTGCCGACGATGGCATCCGACACCGCTTCGTTGACGCCAGTGATCAGCGCGACCACCGTGATGATCGACGACACGGCGACGATGTTGCCGAGCAGCGTCAGCATCGACCTGAGCTTGTTGGCCCAGATTGACTGCAGCGCCAGCACGACGGATTCGAAGAGCTGTGACATGCGTTCGTGTGTCCGCCTTCGCGCTTCGCGCTCCGGCGAGACGGAGGCTTCCTACTTCGTTCCCGCGGCGCCCGGTTTCGGTTCGATCTTCACGATGTCGCCTTCATACATGCCGCGAATCGTGTCGAACGGCCCGGTGATCACCTGGTCGCCTTCCTGCAGGCCACTGGTCACTTCCAGGTAACGCTCGCCGGCAATGCCTGTCTTCACCAGGACGAAGGTCGCCTTGCCGTCCTTCATCAGGAAGACGCCTTCCTTTTCTTCGCGCTTTTCCCCGGGCTTCAATTCAGTCACCGGCGCCGGGGTCGGAGCCGCCTGCGGCGGCCCGAAACTGAAACCCTTCTTCGGCGGGCGCTGCTCGTGGATGACGTTGCCCTGGGCGTCGTAGTGCATCTCGCGCACGGTCATCGCCTGGATCGGCACCGACACGACGTGCTGGCGCGTGGCGGTCGTGATTTCCGCGGTGCACGTGAAGCCGGGACGTACATCCGGGATCGTGCCGTCGAGCTGCACGGTCACCTTGAAGTTCGTCGCCGTTCGCGTGGTGCCGCTTCCCGTCGTCTGGATCGGGCTGTTGCCGATTTCCGTGACCTTGCCGCTGAACTCGCGATCCGGGATCGCGTCGATCTTGATGACGGTCTTCTGCCCGAGCTGCACGAACGGGATGTCGGTCTCGTCGACTTCCACCTCGGCTTCGATCACCGACATATCGGCGACGGTGAGCAGAACGGTGCCGGCGTTATTCATCGTGCCGACCACCACGTTTTCGCCCTCTTCGATGTTGCGGCGCGTGACGATGCCGTCGAACGGCGCGTCGAAGCGCACCTGGGACAGCGTGTGCTGGCTGCTGGCGAGGCCCGCCTGCTGCTGGTTGAGCATCGTTTCGCGGTTCTTGATTTCCTGCTCGCGCGCTTTCAGATCGCTCTCGCGCATCTCGAGCTCCGACTGCGCGCGCTCGAGCGTTTCACGCGTTGTCAGTCCCGAGCTCCACAAATCCTGCTGCCGCTTGAGGTTCTTTTGGGCCAGGTCAAGGTTGGCGCGCGCGCTCTGCAGCGACACGCGCGACTGTTCGAGCGCGGTCTGCGCGCCGGCCACGGCCGCCACGTCGCGGCGCACCGCGGCTTCGGCGTTGACCGGATCGATCTGCAGCAGGAACTGGCCCGTCTTGACGCGGTCGCCCTCCTCGACGCCGAGCCGCGTGACGCGCCCGGGCGTCTGGGCGCTGATGTTCACCGTCTTCTTCGGCTGGATCTTGCCCGAGGCGGTGACGATCGCGTCGAGATCGCGCTTCTGGATCGTTTCGGTGGTGACGGTCGCGCCCTGGTCACCGCGTCGCGCGACACTTGCCGCGACGCCGCCGCCAATCACGAGGAGCACGAGCACAATCCAGAACCATTTCTTGCGAAACACTGAAGCCTCCTAAATCGAACCGTTACCGAGCATCGCGAACACCGCCGCGACCACCGCCGCCACGCCGACATAGACGGCCAGCAACCGCCAGAAATAACGCCGTGCGGGCCGACCCGCTGCGGCGGCCAGCCCGACGCTCAACAGCCACATCCACCACAGTCCGAACACGTCGATCGAACCGAAGAGGCGAGCCGGCAGCGTGCCTTCATCGAAGACTCGCAGCAGGCCGGCGAGATTCGTCGGGCTCGTCAGCGATTCGGCCACATAGTGGAGCGGCGTGGCGACGATCTGCTGCACCGCCAGGACCACGGTGGCGCGAACCGTAATCGCGAGCGCCGTGACGTAGGTCAGGCCCACGCGATCCAGTCGCGCCAGGAACATCAAACCCGCGGCGACGAGCAACGTGACTGGCGGCGTCAGCAAGAGCCGCCCGCCGCTGGTCAGATAAATAGACACCGGCGGCGCCGCCTGGAGCCGGGCATATTCCGCGTCGTCGACCCGTCCACCCAGCGCCTCGGTGACGCGCACACGTTCATCGACAAGCGCTTGCTGACCTACCTGTGTCGACAGGAGCAACCCGCCACAGACGATCACGGCGAGCAGCGCGACGACCCAAGTCGTGATGAAGACCGGGTGCCGCACTACCTCAGCCATTGTGGCTCGAGGGTGCAATAGGACACCCGTCACGCGACGCATCAAAATTTCCTTTGTCTGAAATACGTAGAAGGACGAGTATTCGTTTCGTCCCATCCTCCCAAATCGCTGAATACGAGAGACTTCGTGTTTGAAACGTCTCTCGGTCGCAATCGATTTGGCCCAATCAAAAATAATATTTCAATTGGACTAAGCGAGGCAAATTTTCGGAGGCCGCGGGCTACGCGCAAGAAATGCTGTGCACCTTAATGTGCAGCGTTTACGTCTTCGGCATCCAGTTCGACTCGCGCTTGATGCGGGCGATGTCCCAGGCTGTTTGCGGAATCGTGAGGCCCGACTGGCAATCGACGCACACCATTACCCTCTGGTGTTGGCGGTCGTAGACCAGCTCCATCCTGCCTTCGCAAATCGGGCAGGGTCGTAACGTCTTGTCTTCTGAAGGCTCGGCGTCGTCTGGATTGGGGACAGCTCGTAATGCCATAACTGGTCAGGCCCTTACTGACTCACAGGTGTCGAACGCCGCCGTGCGCCCCGACATCGCGTCCACTCGCAGATTAAGCAAATCGATCACCAGATTCCTGCCGCCGACTTATCCTTGATGGCCGTGATTTATCGTCAGCGCTCGATCGTTTTCCTGTTCGTCCTCTTCTTATCGGCTTCGATTGCGTCCGCCCAGAGTCTCGGCAGCCGTGCCGAAGGCATGGCGGGCGCGTTTGTCGGCGTGGCCGACGACGCCTCGGCGGTCTACTGGAATCCCGCGGGGATCGCCAGCGGCTCGATCGTTAGCGCTGTCGTAAGTCTTGGATCATTTCAACCCGTCGAAAATCCGGTCAATTCGGCGCAAATGTCGGCAAATCAACGAGATGGCGGCGGTATGGTCGCGTTTTCAGCCACCGCGATTGGCGCGGCCTACTACCGGCTCACAATTTACGGATTAAACCCGGCTGAGCCTGAAGTATCGGAGGGTTCTGGCCGAGAAGAAGTTGGTCGCAGTGTGCAAACACTGACGATGGATACGGTCGGGGTGTCGCTGCTGCAATCACTGGGCGAGTACATCGTCGTCGCCGCGACGCCGCGGTTCGTGCGAGGCGCCGGTGATAACGCATTTGATGTCGATGCCGGCGTGATGTTCTCGCGGAATCACGTGCGGCTCGGACTGGTGGCGCGCAACCTGGCGGCACCCACGTTCGCCAAGGCGACGGCGGTCGAGCCCGCCGGTGAGGATAGCGGGATCGAACTTGATCGCGAAGTTCGAGTCGGCGCGGCGTGGGGGTCCGGATGGACTGGCGTCTCGCGCGTGATCGTGTCGGTCGATGGTGATTTGACATCGCGCGTCGCGCCGGACGGCGATCGGCGCGACGTGGCGGCGGGCCTCGAGACGTGGTGGTTCAACCAGCGTCTTGGCCTGCGCGGTGGTGTCCGGGGAAGCACGATTGGAGATGGGCGCGCGGCGGTCGCTGCCGGCATCTCCGCGGGATTGACGGCAGGACTGTTGGTGGAAGCGCATGTGGTGCGCGGACACGCCGACGACCGCGCATGGTCGATTGGCGCACGGATGTTGTTTTAGAGATGCCGGTACGAATTGGAGAACTGCTTCTCAAAGAGAAGCGCATTTCGGCGGAACAGCTCCAGGAGGCCTTGAACTACCAGCGCACGAATGGCGGCAAGCTCGGCGCCAACCTCGTGAAGCTGGGATACGTCAAGGATGAGGAGATCACCGCGCTGCTGTCAAAGCAGTACGGCGTGCCCTCGATTGCCCTCAATCAGTTTGAAATCGACCCGGCGGTGATCAAGCTGGTGCCGGGGGAGACTGCGCGCAAATACCAGATCGTGCCGCTCAGCCGCGCCGGCGCCACGCTGACGATCGCGATGACGGATCCAACCAACGTCTTCGCGATGGACGACGTGAAGTTCATGACCGGCTACAACGTCGAGCCGGTGGTGGCGTCCGAGACGGCGGTGCTCGATTCGATCGACAAGTACTACGGCGTCGGTACGGGCACCAGCGACAAACCGAAGGCCGGCGGGCCGATCATCCAGACCGCTGGCGACAGCGGCCCCAGCGCGCTCGAAGTCGCGGCGCAGCAGCTCCAGGATCTTCCGACCATGCTCGAAGGCACCGGCGACGGTGTCGAGGTCATGGAGGAGCTCGAGGAGATCAGCGCCGAGATGCTGGCGCGCCAGGGTGAAGAGGCGCCGGTCATCAAGCTGGTGAACGTCATCCTGATGTCGGCGATCTCGAAGGGCGCGAGCGACATTCACATCGAGCCGTACGAAAAGGAGTACCGCGTCAGGTACCGCATCGACGGCATTCTCTACAACATCATGGCGCCGCCGCTGAAGATGCGCGATGCGATCACCTCGCGCGTCAAGATCATGGCCAAGCTGGACATCGCCGAGAAGCGCCTGCCGCAGGACGGCCGCATCAAGATCCGCTTCAGCGACAACGGCCAGACCAAGGACATCGATTTCCGCGTGTCATGCCTGCCGACGCTGTTCGGCGAAAAGATCGTCATGCGCTTGCTCGACAAGGGCAAGTTGATGCTCGACATGACGAAGCTTGGCTTCGAGGCTGAGTCGCTCAAGAAGCTCGAGACGCAAATCATGAAGCCGTGGGGCATGGTGCTGGTCACCGGCCCGACCGGCAGCGGCAAGACCAACACGCTCTATTCGTCGATCTCGAAGGTCAACACGTCCGAGACGAACATCATGACCGCAGAAGATCCGGTCGAGTTCAACCTGCTGGGCGTGAACCAGGTCCAGGTGCGTGAGAACATCGGCTTGAACTTCGCCGCCGCGCTCAGAAGCTTCCTGCGCCAGGACCCGAACATCATCCTCGTCGGCGAGATCCGCGACTTCGAGACCGCTGAAATCGCGGTGAAGGCCGCGCTTACCGGTCACCTCGTGTTGTCGACGCTGCACACCAACGACGCGCCGAGCACCATCAACCGCTTGATGAACATGGGCATCGAGCCGTTCCTCGTCGCCAGCTCCTTGAACCTGGTGTGCGCGCAGCGCCTGGTGCGCCGCATCTGCACCAACTGCAAGGTGGATGACGAGATCGCCCCGCCGGCGCTCGAGCAGATTGGCTTCGAACCCGATCTCGCGAAGAAGGTGAAGCCAAAAAAGGGTACCGGCTGCGAAAAATGTAACAAGACCGGTTACAAGGGGCGCGTCGGCCTGTATGAAGTCATGGAAATTACCGACGAATTACGTGAACTGATTTTGGTGGGTGCATCTGCGCTCGAGTTGCGCCGAAAAGCTATCGAAGAGGGAATGATCACCCTGCGCGGCAGCGGCCTGCGCAAAGTGACCGAGGGTGTCACGACGATCGAAGAAGTTTTGCGAGAAACCGTTAAGTAAAAGGAAAACATGGCGACTCTCCCGGACTTGTTGAAGGAAATGGTGGCGATGCAGGGCTCGGACCTGCACCTGTCGATCGGCTCCCCGCCGCAAACCCGCGTGCATGGCGAGCTCGAGCGCATGAATCATCCCGAGCTGACGCCGACCGAAACCAAGTCGCTGTCCTACGCTGTGTTGACCGACGCGCAGAAGAAGCGCTTCGAAGAAACGAAAGAACTCGACTTCTCCTTCGGTATCCGCGGCCTGGCGCGTTTCCGCTGCAACATGTTCAACCAGAAGGGTGCGGTCGGCGCTGTCTATCGCCAGATCCCTGAAAAGATTCGCGCCTTCGAAGAACTCGGCCTGCCGCAGGTCATGGCCAAGCTCGCCGAGCGTCCGCGCGGCCTGGTGCTCGTCACCGGCCCGACCGGTTCCGGTAAGTCGACGACGCTGGCGGCGATGATCGACAAGATCAACGTCGAGCGTCACGGCCACATCCTCACCGTCGAGGACCCGATCGAATACCTGCACCAGCACAAGAGCTGCCTGGTCAACCAGCGCGAGATTCACAGCGACACCGACAGTTTCTCGAACGCACTGCGTGCCGCCCTTCGTGAAGACCCGGACGTAGTGCTGATCGGCGAAATGCGCGACCTCGAAACGGTCGAAGCGGCGCTGCGCATCGCGGAAACCGGTCACTTGACGTTCGGCACGCTGCACACCAACTCGGCGTCGTCGACCATCAACCGCATCATCGACGTGTTCCCGTCGCACCAGCAGGCGCAGATCCGCACGCAGCTCTCGCTGGTCATCGAGGGCATCGTCTGTCAGTCACTGCTGCCGAAGGCCGACGGCAAGGGCCGCGTCGTGTCCCTCGAAATCCTCGTGCCGACCGCTGGCATCCGCAACCTGATTCGCGAAGACAAGGTGCACCAGATTTATTCGGCGATGCAGACCGGCCAGGAAAAGCTCGGCATGCAGACGATGAATCAATCGCTGGCCACCCTGTATTTCCAGCGCAAGATCACGCTGGATACGGCGATGAACGCGTCGTCGAACCGCGACGAGCTGCAGGAAATGATCAATCGCGGCGCCGGCGTGGTTGCCGGTGCGGGCATGGGAAGACCGGGCGGGCCACCGCGGCCCCCAATGCGTCCAGGTAGTTAGTTCCCCCCGGAGCTGACATCGGAGACTAATTTATGGCGACGTTTGCATTTACGGGTCGGTCACGCAGCGGCGAGGCCGTGTCGGGCGAGCGCATCGGTGACACGATGGACGCGGTCGTCGCGGCACTGCGCCGCGAGCAGATCCAGGTCACCAAGATCCAGCCGGCGCAAGCCAAGGCGGGCCCGACTGCGGCCGCCAAGATAAAGCCGCGCGGCGTGCCGGCCAAGAACCTCGCCGTGTTCACGCGGCAGTTCTCCGTCATGATCGATGCCGGCCTGCCACTCGTGCAGTGTCTCGACATCCTGGGCAACCAGGAAGAGCACAAATACTTCTCGCAGGTGATCCTGCAGACCCGAACGGACGTGGAAGGCGGCATGTCGCTGGCCGAAGCGATGAAGCGCCATCCGAAGGTGTTTGACGGATTGTTCTGCAACATGATCGCCGCCGGCGAAGCCGGCGGTATTCTCGATACGATTCTCAAGCGCCTGGCGACCTACATTGAAAAGGCCGTCAAGCTGAAGGCGCAGGTTAAGTCGGCGATGATCTACCCGGTCGCCGTCATCGTCATCGCTGCCGTCGTCATCGGCGTCATTCTGTGGAAGGTCATCCCGACCTTTGCCGCGCTGTTCGCCGGCCTCGGCGCCGAGTTGCCGCTGCCGACGCGCATCGTCATCGCGCTGAGCGAAAACCTGATCCGCTTCATGCCGGTGCTGTTCATCGTGTTCTTCGCCGGCGGCTGGGGCTTCCGCACGTATTACTCGACGGAGAAGGGGCGGCGCGTGATCGACGGCATTACCTTGAAGCTGCCGGTGATGGGTCCGATCATGCGCAAAATCGCCGTGGCGCGCTTCTGCCGGACGCTGTCGACGTTGATGGCGTCGGGCGTGCCGATTCTGGACGGCCTCGACATCACCGCGCGCACCTCGGGCAACGCGATCATCGAAGACGCGATCCTGACGACGCGCAAGAGCATCGAGCGCGGCGAGACGATCGCCGCGCCGCTGAAGGAAACCGGCGTGTTCCCCGGTATGGTGGTGCAGATGATCGGCGTCGGTGAAGCCACCGGCGCACTCGACACCATGCTCGGCAAGATCGCCGACTTCTACGAAGAAGAAGTCGACGTCGCGGTGGAAGGCCTGCTGACGCTGCTCGAACCGATCATGATCGCGTTCCTCGGCGGCGCGGTCGGTGGCATCGTCATCGCGATGTATATGCCGATCTTCGACCTGATCAGCAAGCTGACCGGGTAATGGATCGGACGCTGCGGCGGCGCCTGGCCGTACACACCGCCGTGCGGCTGTTGGTCGCGACGGTGCTGCTGGGCGCAGCCGTGATCGTCTCGCTCCTGAATCCCGGAGCGCTGCCGATCAATCCGTTCTTCTTCCTCGTCGGGCTGACCTACGCGGTCAGCCTCGGCTTCATCGGGTCCCTGCGGTTCGTGGACCGGTTGCCGTGGCTGACCGACGTGCACTTCGCGATCGACGCCATCGTCGTCTCGGCCGCCGTGATGATCACCGGCGGCGTCGAGAGCCTGTTCGCGATCCTCTACATGCTGCCGATCGTCGCCGCCAGCACGGTGCAGTTCCGCCGCGGCGGGCTGCAGGTCGCCGGCCTGAGCACGATCCTGTTCATCGGTGTCGTGGTCGCACAGTATCTCGCCGTCAACGGTTACCTGCGGATGCCGTTCGAGGGTCTGGTCGTCGACAACGAGCTGCCGCCGGTCAACGTCGCGCAGTACGTGGTGGCGCTCAACGCCTTTGGCTTCTTTGCCGTCGCCTTCCTGAGCGGATCGTTGGCGGACCGGGCGCGTCGCGGTGAAGCGCAACTCGAGCAGGCCACCGAAGAGATTGCGGACCTGCAGGCGTTCAATCAGTACGTGCTCGATAACTTGCTGAGCGGGCTCGCCACCGCCGATGTCGAGAACCGGCTCGTCACATTCAATCGCTCCGCGATGCTGATCACCGGGCGCGAAGGCGCGCTGCCGATCGGCGAGCGATCCGCCGACGTGCTGCAGCTGCCCCCGGCCTTTGCCGCCACGTTGTCGCAAGACCTGGCACGGGTGCGCAGCAAGCGCATCGACTACGTGTTTCGGCAGCCGGCCGGCGAAAATATCGAAATCGGCTTGAGCGTCGCGGCGCTGCCGCTGCCCGACGGATCGCGCGGCTATCTCTACACATTCCAGGACGTCACCGAAGTGCGGCGCTTCGAGCAGAATGCGCGGCTGCAGCAGCGCCTGGCCGCCGTTGGCGAAATGGCCGCCGGCATTGCGCACGAGATTCGCAATCCGCTCGCGTCTATGTCGGGCTCGATGCAGATGCTCAAGCAGGAGCTGCCGCTGTCAGCCGATCAGGCGCACCTCATGGACATCGTCCTCAAGGAATCAGAGCGGCTCAACCAAACCATCCGGTCCTTCCTCGCGTACGCGCGGCCGCAGCGTTTCTCGATGCAGCGGCTCGATCTGCGGCCGATCGTGCAAGAGACGGCGATCTTGTTGCGCAACAGTCCCGAGGTGGATGAGCGCCATCAGATCGACGTGCGACTCGCAGACGAACCGGTGTACATCAACGCCGACGAAGCGCAGATCCGCCAGATCATCTGGAACCTGGCAACCAATGGCCTGCGCGCCATGCCGAATGGCGGCGCACTCTGTATCAGCGCGGTCTACGACCAGCTGGCCGACAACAAGGTCGCGGCGTTGCGTGTCGAAGACCGGGGTGTCGGCATTGCGCCGGAGGATGTCGATTCCATCTTTCAGCCGTTCCGCGGCTCGTTCGGCAAGGGCAGCGGCCTCGGGCTGGCCATCGTGCACCGCATCGTCACGGATTACGGCGGTCACATCGAGGTGAAACCGCGCGCTGAGGGCGGCACGGAGTTTCGCGTGACGTTCGCCGACGCCGTCGACCTTCGCGCGACGAGGCAGGCATCATGAAAAGGGTGGGAGTCGGAAGTCGGGAGCCGGGAGTCGGGAGTCGGGAGCCCGGTACCGGAAGTGGGAAAGGCGTCGCGACCGCCGACAAACCACGTATCGTCATCGCCGACGACGAGCAGTCGATGCGCGAGTGGATGCGGCTGCTATTCCAGCGTGACGGGTTCGACGTGCTCATCGCCGAAGACGGCGTCAAGGCCAAAGAGCTCGTCGCCAACGAATACGTCGACGTCGTCCTCACCGATATCCGCATGCCGCGCCTTGATGGCGTCTCGCTCTTGAAGTCCATCCGCGAGTCGGCGCCCGACGTCATCGTCGCAATGATGACGGCGCATTGGTCGCAGGACTCCAACGAATGGAATCAGGCCAGGCTGGGCGGCGCCGCAGCGCTGTTTGAGAAGCCGTTCCGCGACGTCAACGATGTCACTCGCCATGTCCGCCAGCTGCTGGAGTCGCGCCGGCTGCGTCACGAGAACGTTGTACTTCGCGAGACGACCGCCGACATGGGCTTCGCAGGCATCATCGGACGCAGTCCCGCGATGCTCGAAGTGTTCCGTCTTGTCGAGCAGGTCTGCCGCACCAACAGCACGGTGTTGATATCCGGCGAGTCGGGCACCGGCAAGGAGCTCGTTGCGCGCGCGATTCATTCCTTGTCGCTCCGCCGCGACCGTCCATTTGTTGCCGTGAACTGTGGAGCGATGCCCGAGGCACTGCTCGAGTCCGAGTTGTTCGGCCACGTGCGCGGCGCCTTCACCAGCGCCGATAAGGACAAGAAAGGCCTGATCGAAGCCGGTGATGGCGGGACGATTTTCCTGGACGAGATCGGCGAAATGCCGCCGACCATGCAGGTCAAGTTGCTGCGCGTGCTGCAAGAACGCAAGTACCGGCGTGTTGGCGGCACCGAGGAGCAGTCCTCGAACATTCGCGTGATCGCCGCCACCAACCGCGACCTGCCGAAACAGGTGAGCGAAGGCAAGTTCCGCGAAGACTTGTTCTATCGCCTGAACGTGATTCCGCTGACGATGCCGGCGCTGCGCTATCGCGCCGACGACATTCCGTTGATCGCCGACCACTTCCTCGTGAAGTACACGAAGGAAATGAACAAGACGATCGATGGCTTCGCCGTCGATACGTCAGCCGCCCTGCGAGCGTATCCTTGGCCCGGGAATGTGCGCGAGCTCGAGAACGTCGTCGAGCGCGCTGTGGCGCTCGAGTCGGAGCGTCAGGTCCAGATCGGCACATTGCCCGAAAACATCCAGAAAGGCCGTCCGGCCACATCGCGGCCAGGAGACGTCGCCGAAGCAGGCGAGGGCTTCAATCTCGAGCGCCACTTGCAAGATATCGAACGGTCGCATCTCGAACGCGCGCTCGAGCGTGCCGATGGCGTGCAGACGCGAGCCGCTGATGTACTCGGCCTCAGCTTCCGCCAGTTCCGCTACCTGATCAAAAAACACGGTATCAAGCGCGAATCATGATCTCGCGGCGTGCCGTGATCTTCGCGTTGGCGATCACGGCCGTACTGCTCGTCTATGCGCTGCGCATCGACGCCGTCGCCGGTATGTTCGTCGACGACGCGTGGTACATGGTGCTGAGCGAGGCGATCGCTGGCGGGCGCGGCTACCGGTTGATCAGTTCGGCCGCCGCCCAGGTGTTGCCCGCTGTGCCTCCCGGATTCCCGCTGGTGCTCGCGCCGATCGTCGCCATGGTGCCGCGGTTCCCCGATTACGTGATCTGGATGAAGCTGCTTTCCGTCGCCGCGACGATCGCTGCCGGCGCGATCTGCTGGCGCGACCTGATTCGTCATCGCGACGTACCTGCCGGCGCTGCGAGCTTGATCGTCGTGGCCTCGCTGCTGACACCGGCGCTGGTCTTTCTCGCCACGTCGGCGGTCATGGCGGAAGGTGTGTTCATGCTGGCGCTCATCGCGTCCATCGTCGCGGTCGAACGGATCACACGTGGCGGAAGGGACGACGCTGGCACTGCGATTGTGGCCGGTGTCCTGGTCGGCCTCACCATGCTGATCCGCACGACCGCCGCGGCGCTCATCGTCGCCGCCGTGATGCACCTGCTGATCGCGCGGCGGTGGCGACAGGCAGCAATTTTTGCCGCAGCTCTCGCCGTGTCGCTGCTGCCGTGGCAGTGGTACGCGTCAGCGCATGCGTCCACCGCGGAAGAACGTGCGTCCCACGGAGGAACGATGGCGGCAACCTATTCGCAACTGCTCACGACCGAGCGATACTCCGATCCTGGCCGCGCCGCCTCTCTCGGCGTGTTGCTCGGTCGGGCCGGCGAGAACCTCCGTGGCGTGTTCACCAACGACCTTGGCGCTATCGTCGTTCCGGCGTTGTATCGAGGCCCAGAGGAGAGCGGCACAGAAGTGTTTTCGATCGGCCGCGAGGGGATGGGCAACATGGGCATCACGTGGAGAACCATGTTGGTGTCCATCGTGGTGACGATCATCGGACTCCTTGGCTGGTGGTCCTGGCCGCGCGAGCGGTGGGCCGTACCCGCGTTGCTGCTAGCTGCGACGTTGCCGATGGTGGCTCCGGTCCCGGGCCAGACGTATCGCTACTTCGTGCCACTCGCGCCATACATCTTGATGTTCGTCTGGCACGGACTGCGATCGCCGAGTCTCGGGCGTATCGCGCTGCTCGTCGTCATTGGCCTGCACACGCTCGATCATGCCGGCTACATTCAACAGAAGTTGGCCGCGACGCCAAAGTGGATTGCCGATTGGCAAGACACTACCGAGCTGCTGACCTGGGTGAAGCAGAGAGTACCAGCCGACCAGGCGATCGTGACAACCAATCCCGGGTTGATCTATCTGGCTACCGGTCGACGCACGATCGCCATCGATAACCCGCAGCGCAACTGGGAGCGCTGGAAAGCCGCGGGTTTCCGCTACCTCGCGTCAACCCGGCAGTACGCAGATTTGCCAACGCGGTCGCTGGGGTGGCACCAGATCTTCAGCTCCGCCCACGGAGGCCTTTGGATCGTCGAAATAGATACGGGTCCGGACGGTGGCCCTGACAAGAACTGACAGTCCAAACTGACGGAAATTGTCAGTTTTTGCAGAGTTGAGGGCCTCACCGAATGGTAGGCACAATCCGATAAGGCTTATGCACGCAACAAGTTAGGCCACTTTGGGCATCGCGCGGTCGGGATGGTACGCCGGTTGCTCTAGGTCGGGCAGGCCCGCGCCGCCAACCGCGGCGGCGTGGCCTCAACCGAACACTCGGCAACTGAGAACACTTAGGAGACTCACAATGCGTATTCGTAGCAACAAGGGCTTCACGCTCATCGAACTGCTCATCGTCGTCGCGATCATCGGCATCATCGCCGCCATCGCGATCCCCGGCTTGCTCCGCGCTCGTATGGCGGGCAACGAGGCGTCGGCGATCGGTTCGCTGCGCGCCATCAACAGCTCGCAGCAGGCCTTCTCTTCGGCGTGCGGCCACGGCATGTATGCCGCGGACCTGGTCGTCCTCGGCCAGCAGCCGACGGGCGGTGGCGCTGCGTTCATCAGCCCGGACCTCGCGGCCGCGACCTCGATCTCGAAGAGCGGTTTCAACACGACGATGAATCTCGGCGACGCGGATACCGCGCCGACGACGACGCCGGACAGCTGCCAGGGCGACACGATGGGCGCCAACCAGATCACCGGCTACGTTGCCGAGTCGACCGCGCAGAGCGCTTCGACGGCTTCGCGCGACTTCTGGACGAACACCAGCGGCACCGTCTATGAGAACCTGACGGCCGGCGACGGCACGAACACCATCGGCGCCGCGGAGTCGATCGGTGCGCCGGCGGGCTGCATGATGCCCTGCCAGCCGATTCAGTAAGACAGCAACTGTGACACGGCCCGACGGGCGCGAGCAATCGCGCCCGTCGTGCTGTACAGGTAGAATCGTGCGCATGTCCAAGGCATCCTGGCTTGCACTGTTGGCGCTGCTGGGACTGGGGTTTGCGTCGGCTTCGACGTGGGTGCACTACCAGATCCTCAACGACCCGACGTACGCGAGCTTCTGCGACGTCAATGCAACGTTCAACTGCACCGATGCGTATACGAGCCGCTTCGGCGCGTTCGGCGGCGTGCCGGTCGCGCTGTTCGGGCTATTGTTCTTCGCCGGCGTGCTGGTGCTAATCGGCCTGTGCGCGCAATCCACGCAGGCGGCGGAGAATCTTCCGGGTTACGTCTTCGCGGCATCGACCGTCGGACTCGCAGTGGTGTTATATCTGGCCTACGCCTCGTACCTGATTCTCCATGTCGTATGCCTGCTGTGTGCCGGCACCTACGTCGCCGTAATCGGTCTCTTCCTGTTGTCAGGAGCATGGACCAAGTTCCCAATGACGAGTCTCCCTATGCGCATGCTCAAAGATCTTGAACTCCTGGTTCGTACTCCGCGCGCCCTGACGGCGTCGATCGTCTTTGCGATTGCCGCGGTGGCCGCGGTCGTCGTGTTCCCCGAGCAGCGCGTCAGCGCTGCTGCAGATCCCGCGGCCGGATCGCAGGCGGCGGCGTCCACGCAGCCGTTGCCGGCGGTTACGCCCGAGCAACAGCAGCAGCTCGAGGCCTTCCTCACCGCGCAGCCGCGCAAGGTGGTGATGGCGGCGAGCGATGGCGCCGCGGTGGTGATCATCAAGTTCAATGACTTCCAGTGCCCGGGTTGCGGTCAGACGTATCGCGATTACAAGGCGGTGCTCGCGAAGTGGGCGAAGGAACAGCCCGGCAAGGTGAAGTTCATCCTCAAGGACTATCCGCTGGAACGCGAGTGCAACGCGTTCATCGGCCAGGACCTGCACTCCGGCGCCTGTGAAGGCGCCGTCGCGGTGCGGCTTGCCCGAGAGAAGGGTAAGGAAGAAGCCATGGAGGATTGGCTCTATTCGAACCAGCCGGCCATGAATCCCGACACGGTGAAGAAAGCGGCCACGTCGGTGGCCGGCATCTCGGTGGCCGAATTCGAGAAGCGCTACGCCAGCACGCTCGAACTCGTGAAGGCCGATGTCGCGCAGGGTGCGCAATTGAAGATCAGCGGCACGCCAACGTTCTTCATGAACGGCATCCAGCTGCCGGGCCTGCGCGCAGAGTTCTTCGACGCGGCCATCGCCTGGGAATTAAAGCGAGTGCAGTCGGGCGCTAAATAATCACCATGCCGGCAGCGATTGAAACCGAAGGACTCAGTAAGGATTTCCTCGTCGGCTTCTGGCGGCCGCGGCCGCATCGCGCGCTCGACGCTTTGACGCTGACCGTCGAGGCGGGCGAGGTGTTCGGCTTTCTCGGTCCCAACGGCGCCGGCAAGAGCACCACGCTGAAGCTGTTGATGCAGCTGCTTTACCCGACGAGCGGCGTAGCCAGGATTCTCGGCCGGCCGGTCGGTGATCTCGAGGTGAAGAAGCGCATCGGCTTCCTCGCGGAAAATCCGTATTACTACGACTACCTGACCGCCGAAGAAGTGCTCGCCTACTTCGCGCGGCTGTTCGGCTATTCGGGTGCCGACGTCACGGCGCGCGTGTCGCGTGTCCTCGAGGAAGTCGGCATTCCGCACTACCGCAAGACCAAGCTGCGCGCCCTGTCGAAAGGCAACCTGCAACGCGTCGGTCTGGCGCAGGCGCTGATCAACGATCCCGAGTTAATTTTTCTGGACGAGCCGATGTCGGGTCTCGACCCGATCGGGCGCAGCCAGGTTCGTGACCTGATCCTCAAACTGCGCGAGCGGGGGTGCACGGTGTTTTTCAGCTCACACATCCTGTCCGACGCGGAGTCGTTATGCAGCCGTGTCGGCATCATGGCGCAGGGCCGCCTGGTGTCGAGCGGACGCGTCAGCGACATGATCGCGTTCGAGCTCAAGGGGTGGGAGTTGGTGATGGCGGGCCTGTCGGATGAACACGCCCGCCAACTGCAAGCGCGCGTGCGCAGCATCACGCCGCTCAAGCCCGGCCGCTTCAATCTGCAGCTCGCGCCAGATGCGCAGCCGGAAGGACTGATCGCCGACTTGCGTGCGAGCGGTGCCGAGCTGGTGTCGCTCAATCCGGTACGCGAGACGCTCGAAGAGTATTTCGTCAAGAAGGTGGCGGCGGCCGAACCGCGCAAATCATGAGGGCGATCACACTCGTTGCCGGCGCGGTGTTCAAGGAGTCGGTGCGCGATCGCGTGCCCTACGCGATGGTGGTGTTCGCAGTGGTGCTGATCGGGACCTCGTATCTGATCGGCCAGCTGACGGCAGGCCAGGACATGAAGACGATCAAGGATCTGGGCCTGGCGTCGTTGTCGATCTTCGGCCTGTTCATCGCCGTGTTCATTGGTATCGGCCTGGTCTCGAAGGAAGTCGAAAAGAAGAGCGTGTTCGGGTTGCTGACCAAGCCGATTTCGCGTCCGCAGTTCATTCTCGGCAAGTACGCCGGTCTGGTCATGACCCTCGCGGTCAACCTCGGGGTCATGACGATCGCCTACTATGCGGTGCTTTACTACATGAACGTTACGACGCTGCCGAAAGCGCGTGAAGCGTGGCCATCGCCGGCCATGGATCCGCGACTGATGATCGCGATCGGCCTGATCTTCGCCGAGCTGATGATCGTGACCGCGCTGGCCCTGTTCTTTTCGACGTTCTCGAGCCCGCTGATCGCGACGCTGCTGACCTTCGGGTTGTGGGTCGCCGGCCACTTCAACGCCGATCTTCGCAATTTCGAAAACGTCGTCAGCTCTCCCGTCGCTGTCGCCGTGGCGCGAGGGTTGTATTACGTGCTGCCGAACCTGGCGCCGTTCGACGTCAAGGCGGAGATCGTCTACGGTATGCCGCTGTCGCTCCGCACCGTGGCGTTGACAGTCCTCTACGCCGGCGTCTACATCACGATCCTCCTTACCGCCGCGGTCGCGATCTTCCGCCGCCGCGACTTCAAGTGATTGCATGAGCGCCGCTGCGGTCGACCTTCGCCCGTCGAATCGATGGCTCTACGTCGCGATTGCCGCGCTCGTGGCGTTGTCGGTTGGCGTCCAGGTGGTGCGCGACCGGCGCTGGACGCCATACGTTCCGCCCAATCCGGCAATGTGGCTGCAGTCGCCAGGACTGGCCGATAAGGTGTTCGTTGGGTATCGGCATCTTGTGGCAGATGTGTATTGGATGCGCGCTGTCGTGTATTACGGCAGCCGGCGGCAGCTGAATGCCGATGCGCAGTCGCAGGGCACGGCCTCAACGTCGAACTACGAGCTGCTGTATCCGCTGCTCGACATGGTGACGACGCTCGACCCGCACTTCAAGGTGGCGTACCGCTTCGGTTCAGTGTTCCTCGCTGATGCGCCGCCTAATGGCCCGGGCCGCACCGACCTTGCGGTGTCGCTGCTGCAGCGCGGCGTCGAGCGGGACTTCGGTCGATGGGAGTACTTGGAGGACATCGGCTTTATCTACTACTGGTGGGTAAAGGATTTCAGCGAGGCCGCGGCCTGGTTCAAGCGCGCCAGTGAGGCGCCCGGCGCGCCGCCGTGGCTCGCGCCGCTGGCCGCGACGACGCTGGCGCAGGGCGGTAATCGCACATCGTCGCGAATGTTCTGGACGCAGCTCGCCGACAGCGACCTCGAGTGGCTCCGCAAGGACGCACAATGGCGGTTGCAGCAGCTTGACGCCATCGATCAGATCGACGATCTCAACCGACGCATCCAGGAGTTCGTCGATCGCGAGGGAACGCGGCCGACGGATTGGCGGCAGGTCGGCGTGGAGAAGGCGCCGACCGATCCGAGCGGCACGCCGTACCGCATCAATAAACAGACTGGACAAATCGACCTCGGCCCCGGCTCGCCCTTGTTTCCCTTGCCGCGATGACGCCCGAGACCCTGGCCATTGTCGCCGCCGCGATGTTCGGTCTCTGCATCGGCAGCTTCCTGAATGTCGTCATCTACCGCTTGCCGCTCGGCCAGTCGATCGCCAGCCCGCCGTCGCGGTGCCGCACTTGCGGCTACTCGCTGCGCTGGTTCGACAATATTCCCGTCCTCAGCTGGTTGTTCCTGCGCGGACGTTGCCGCAAGTGCGGCACCGGCGTGTCATGGCAGTACCCACTCGTCGAACTAATCACCGGCGCGTTGTTCGTGCTGGTCGTCTGGCTCACGCCAATGGGCCCGCTGGTCGCATCCCGGCTGATTCTTATCTGCATCCTGATCGCGCTTTTCGGGATCGATCTCGAGCATCAGATCCTGCCGAACGTGATCACGCTGCCAGGCATCGTCATCGGCTTGCTGTTCAGCCTGGTCGTCCCGCCGGGCATCAAGGACGCGCTGATTGGTGCGGTGCTTGGGGCCGGCATCCTGTACGCGATCGCCGCCGGCTATTACTTGTGGCGGCGTGAAGAGGGGATGGGCATGGGCGACGTGAAGATGCTGGCGATGCTCGGCGCGTTCCTGGGCTGGAAGGCAGTGCTCGTCACGCTGGTGTTCGCGTCATTCTCCGGCGCCTTGGTCGGCATGGGCATGATGGCCGTGCAGCGCGGCGGCATGAAGTACGCGCTGCCGTTCGGCACTTTCCTCGCGCTCGGCGCGGTGGCCGCGATGTTCGTCGGCGATCCGCTGATCACGTGGTATTCGGGCTTCTTCTAAAATGGCCGGCACCCTCAACTTCGCGACGCTGATGACGCTGGCGTTCGTCCTGGCGATGATGATCCTCTTCATCGCCGGCTCGGTGCGCGCGATTCGCGCCGCGACCAAGCGCGCGCAACGTGAAGCGCGCGGCGAGAGTGCCATGCTGTCGATGGCGCTGCAGGAGGCGATGACGCGCCTCAAGCAGCAGGAGCGGGCGACGGCGGCGCGTGCCGAGGCGTCCGAGCAGCTCGCCGATCAGATCGTCGAGGGCCTGACCTCGGGCCTCGTGGTGGTGAATCGCGCCGGGCAAGTGCAGGCAATCAATCCAGCCGCCCGGCGCATTCTCGAACTTGGCCACGTCGGTCCCGGCAAATCGTTCAAGGAGACGCTGGGATCGGTGCCGGCGCTTTCAAGCCTGATCGATGAGGCGATCGAAGGCACCGGTCCGATCGCACGCCGGACGATCACGCTTGGTGGCGCAAAGCCCCGGCATCTCGGCGTGACGGTGTCACACATCACCGATGGCGCCGGATCGCTGCGCGCCGCCGTGTGCCTGTTTACCGATCTCACCGACGTGATGCAACTGGAAGAACAATTGCGGCTGAAAGAAGCCCTCGCGCGTCTTGGCGAACTGACCGCCGGCCTCGCGCACGAATTCAGGAACGGCCTGGCGACCATCCATGGCTACGGCAAACTGCTCGATCCGGAATTGTTGCCAGCACCGGCCAAGACATGCGTCGAAGGCATCCGCGCCGAGACCACCGCGCTTGGCGAAGTGGTGACGAACTTCCTGCGGTTCGCACGCCCGGATCAAATGACACTGGCGCCCGTCGACTTGAAGTCAGTGATCACCAAGGCGATCGAAGAGGTGCCCGGCGCCGTTGGGGTGGTCACGCTCGAAGGCAATTTCCCGACCGTCGACGGCGACGATATCTTGCTCCGGCGTGCATTCAGCAATCTGGTTCGCAACAGCCTGGAAGCGTGTGAGGGGATCGGCATGCCGCCGCGCGTCTTCGTTCGGAGTGACGTGAAGAGCGACGGCGTTGATCTGGTCATCGAGGATAACGGCCCTGGCTTCACGCCCGAGGCGTTGGCGAAAGCCTTCCAGCCGTTCGCGACGACGAAGGCGAATGGCACCGGGCTCGGGTTGGCGATCGTTCAGAAAGTCATCGTGTCGCACAACGGCAATATCACGGCCGGCAACACTGTCGACGGCGGCGCGCGATTCCGCATCCGCCTGCCGTCGGTGCGCACCGCCGTCGTCGAATAACGACTGCTGAGAACTGGACGCCGCGCGACCTTTGCCCACCGGGCTCTATCGTCGCAACAGAGTCGTGCCGATACGTTGGTGCTAATGAGGCTTCTGATGATGGTCGCGGTTCTGCTGCTTGGCGACCGCGCCCTCACGTTCGCGCAAGATCAGCACGAGCTGCCAGACCCGACGATCGCGCTGCCGGCCTCTTATAAGTTCCAATTCGAGAACGACTGGGTGCGCATCGTGCGCGTGCACTACGACGCCAAAGCCCAGCTTCCCGAGCACACGCACGCCGGTGGAGCGACGGTTTACATTTATTTCAACGCGTCGCCTGGCGTGCAGTTTTCGCATGCCGGCGCCATGACGAACTTGCGGCCGCCCGTGAAACCGGGCGCGATCCGCATCGGCGGGGCGAGGGACGAACACCACACAGTGACGAACCTCGCCGATACCCCGAGCGACTTCATCCGCATCCTCCTCAAGACCGATTATGGCGGGCCGAATCGTCGCCCGAACGGCCGCCTGGCCCCCACCGTCATGGACTACGACCACGCCATGACGCACATCCGCCGCATCGACGTGCCGCCCGGCGCGACCGCGCGCGTCGACGCCACCACCAACCCTGTCTTGCGTATCGCACTCGTGCCCGGCACGATGGAGTGGAAGCTGGCCGATCGTGCTTATCGTTTCCTGGATAGGGGCGGCGTCGAGGAATTCCAGAACACGGAGAAGACGCCCATGCAGCTCGTGACCATCGAGCTCAAAACCAAAATCGGTAAACCCGAATGACGAACCGCCTCGCCACGAAGGTGCTCTCGATGTCGATGGTGGTGGCGCTCGCCGCGCCAGCCATCGCGCAGCATACCGCCCTGGACCCAGTCGTCTCGCTGCCGAAGAATTACCAGGTTCAGTTCGAAAACGAGTGGGTGCGCGTCGTGCGCGTACGCTACGACGCCAAGGCGCAATTACCGGAACACGAACACCCCGCCGGCTTGACGATGTATGTCTATCTGAATGCCTCAGATGGGGTGCTGTTTACGCACGACGACAAGACTGCGCCGCTGCCGCGCCCGCCGGTCGTGCCGGGCGGCATCCGCGTCGCCGTCTCGCGACTCGAGCACCACACCGTGACGAACAACGCGGCTACACCCAGCGACTTCATCCGGATCCTGCTGAAAACGGACGTCAATAACCGGATTAACAGGCCGATTACCCGCATGTCGCCGGCGACCATGGCTTACGATCATCCTTCAGTCCATGTCGAGCGGGTCGACGTTCAGCCTGGCACGAGCGCGCGGATCGACGCCTCGAAGTATCCGGTGTTCCGCATCGCCTGCACTCCGGGCAAGGACGAATGGAAGATCGACCGGGACGGTTACCGATTCCTCGAGAAGGGCACCGTCGAGGATTATGTGGTGGCCGGCAAGGAACCGATGCAATTGATCACCATTGAGCTGCGCACGGCGCAGTGGAAACGCTGATCAAGACTCGAGCGGGCGAATAGAAATATCTGAAACGCCCATGGGTGCACGGTGTCGCAGTAACTGCCTGCGACACAGTTCGTGCCACTCGGCGTTCTCGAAATCAGGCCGCAAGCGTCCGATCCGACGCGATTCGTAGCGGGGCAGCTGCATTGCAGCGGGGCGAGCATGACTACATGTGCCTCTCCCCGTGGATTCACGCTACTCGAAACCCTCGTCGCCACCGGCATCCTCGTCACGGCGCTCGCCGGTGTCGCGCAACTGTTCATCCTCAGTAGCCATTTGACGCGGCAGGCGAACATCGCCGGCGCCGCGCTCTCTGCCGCGCAAGCGAAGCTCGAAGACTTGAGCGGCCTGTCGTTCGATTACGACTCAAGCGGCACCTCGGTTACCGACCCGTCACTGGCGGTGTCGCCAGCGTCGAGTCTCGACGAAGACATCGATCCGTACGTCGACTGGATCGACCAGTCGGGTGAGAGCAACGCGTCGCCCGGCAACGCGATGTTCAAGCGTCGATGGCGGGTCACATCGATTGCCAGCGACGCCCCCGATGCGATCGCAATCGAGGTGTGCGTGTTCCGCCTCCCGGCCGATGATGCGCCCGTCCGCGCGGCTGACGCGTGTCTCTCCACTGCACGCACGAGGCAACCATGAGGGCGCGCGGCTTCACGCTCGTTGAGCTGCTGATCGCGATGGTCGTCGTGCTGCTGCTGACGGGTGCGATCGCGGCGGCGGCCAGACAAGCCCGAACGGTATTCGACCAGGTGCCGGCGGTGATCGATATGCAACAGCGCGGCAACGCGGCGATCGAGAGCCTTTCGCACGTTGTGCGCGCAGCGGTGCGCGTGACCGCGGAGATGCCCGAAGACGACGGCGGCTTCTCGCAGCTGTCGGTGATCACGCCAATCGCCAGTCCCGCGCAGGGCGTGCTGGCGATCGATCAAGTCTCTGCCGCGGGCTCGCTCACGCTGGCGGCGTGGCCGTGTTCCGGATTGAAGGATGTCTGCGGCTTCACGAACGGTTCGGTGGTGATGATTGCTGACGGCCCCGACTTCGAGGTGTTCACGGTCGGTGCGACCAACGCGATCCAACGGCGGCTGACGCCGAAGCAGGCGCTATCACGAGCGTATCGCGCCGGATCCGCTGTGCTCGAAGTGGAGCACAACACGTTCGGGCTCGACGAGCAGGCCGACGGCACGTACGCATTGACGCGCGTCACTGCGGCGGGCGCGGTGCAGCCGATCGTCGACGGGATCCGCTCTATGTCGTTCGACATTGACAACGCACGAGTCGACATCCGACTTGTCGTGCATGCCGGCGACCCGGTGCTGCAGCGCACGATTGCGGATCGTGCGTTCAAGACCTCGATCACCGTGAGGAACCGATCATGAATTCGCAGCGCGGCCTCGCGTTACTGATGGTGGTGCTGATCACCACGTTCCTCTCCGCGTTGGGTATCGGCGTGATGATGGCGGTGTTCATGGATCGTCTCGCGACCGGCAACCAGGCCGGCGCCGTGTCGCTGCTCTACGCCGCTGATGCCGGCATTGCGATCGCGGCGCGCGACCTGGCCCGCGCCAACGACTGGAACACGGTGTTGTCCGGCGCCGAACGGAGCGCTTTCACGGACGCCGCACCCGCGGGCGTCCGCGACGTCCCCGGTGGTGGCACCGTCGATCTGTCCGCGACGACGAACCTGTTGAATTGCGGCAAGACGAATAATTGCACCCCGGCGCAGATGAATGCGACCTCGCACGATCGTCCGTGGGGCGTGAACAACCCCCGGTGGAAGCTGTATGTGTATGGGCCGATGGCGCAGCTCACCGAGCTAGTCCGGCCCGCGCCTTGCTACCTGGCCGTATGGATCGCCGACGATTACCGGGAGCAGGACGGCGACGCCGAGGCGGATGCGGCGGACGACGCGGATGCCGGTCACGGAATTGTAAGAGTGCATGCAGAAGCGTTCGGTGCCGCGGGCGCACGGCGAGTCCTCGAAGCTGAGCTATCAAAGATCTGCCAAGGGGGCGAGGACGGCTGCCTGCCAGGCATTCGCGTGCAATCGTGGCAGGAACTGCAACAGGTGATTCCGTGAAATCGACCGCCTTGAAATACTGCGCAACGGGGCGTACGATCGATAAACCGCTGCCAACTAATACCGATAAGAAGAGCACCATGAAACGCATCAGTGTCATCACGATCGTTGCGATTCTTGCGTTTGCGGCCCACGCGGCAGCGCAGACGGCCGCGGCGACCGCCAGCAGCCGCCCGCTGGCCGACGTGGCCAAGGACGAAGAGGCGCGCCGCAAGTCGGTCAAGAGGCCCGCAAAGGTCTACACCAACGGCAGCTTGCGCAACGACGGCTCGGCCGGGCTCGCGGCGCCGCCGCCGGCAGTCCCCGTCGCGGTGTCTGGCACCAGCGCGCCTTCCAACGCGACGCCGACCGCAACCGCGGCCGCGGCGCCGGCATCCGGCGGCAAGCAGGACCAAGCTTATTGGCAGGGCCGCATCAAGGACGCGCGTGACCAGGTCCAGCGGTCGCAGTTGTTCGCCGATTCGCTGCAGACCCGCATCAACTCGCTCTGGACCGACTTCGTCAATCGCGACAACCCGGTTGAAAAGGCGAAGCTCGAACAGGACCGCAACACCGCCTTGGCCGAGCTCGAGAACGTCAAGAAAGAGATCGAGCAGCAGCAGAAGAAGATCACGGCGATCGAAGACGAAGCGCGTCGTGCCGGCGTGCCTGCGGGCTGGCTCCGTCCCGGCGCGTGAATCATCCTCCGTCAATCCTCCTCGTCGAGGACAAAGACTCGCTGCGCGCGATGCTCAAGCTCGCGCTCGAGTCACAGGGCCACCAGGTGATTGAAGCGCGGGACGAGCCCGAGGCCGTCGCCGCGCTCCACAATTCTCAGCCCGCATTGGTGCTGTCCGACCTGCGTCTGCCGAAGGGCGATGGCATGGGCGTGCTGCGCGCGGTCAAGGATCATGACTCGGAAATCCCCGTCATCGTCATGACCGCACATGGCAGCATCCAGGATGCGGTGGAGGCGATGAAGCATGGCGCGCTCGATTTCCTGGCCAAGCCGGTCGACCCCGATCATCTCCAGTTGCTGGTCTCGCGCGCGCTCGAGCAGCAGCGCCTGCTGAACGAATACCGGCTTCTCAAAGAAGAAGCTGCCGCCAGGCGCGGCGGCCAGAACATCATCGGCGACGCGGCGTCACTGAGGCAGGTGCTGACCCAGATCGACCGCGCCGCCGGCACAGACACCACCGTGCTGCTCGAGGGCGAAAGCGGCACGGGCAAGGAGTTGTGCGCGCGGGCGTTGCACAACGCGAGCGCGCGTGCCAACGGGCCGTTTGTCGCCATCAACTGCGCGGCAATTCCAGAGAACCTGCTCGAAGCGGAACTATTCGGCTACGAGCGCGGCGCATTCACCGGCGCCACGCAGCGGAAGCTCGGCAAGTTCGAGATGGCGCAACGCGGCACGATCTTCCTCGACGAGATTGGCGAAATGCCGCTTGCCCTGCAGGCGAAGATGCTGCGCGCCATCGAGACCAAGAAGATTGAGCGGCTCGGCGGCAATAGCTCGATCACCGTCGACGTCCGTATTGTCGCGGCCACCAATCGCCTGCTGCGCCAGGCGGTACAGGCCCGCCAGTTCCGCGAAGACCTGTTCTTCCGCCTGTCGGTCTTTCCGGTGACGATCCCGCCACTGCGCGAGCGCAAGGACGACATCCCAAAACTTGCGCATCATTTCGTCGAGCGCGTGGCTCGCGATGTCGGCAAGAAGGTCTCGCTCTCACCGGAAGCGCTGTCGATGCTGGTCGCATACTCGTGGCCGGGCAACGTCCGCGAGTTGCAGAATGCGATCGAGCGCGCGGTGATTCTCGCGGATGGGGAAAAAATCCAGCCCCGGCACTTCAATCTGTCCACGCCGCTGACGGGAGCGGCGGCCGATCCGTGGGATTTTCTCGATTGGACCGGCACGCTCGCCGACGTCGTGGCGCGTTTCTCGAGCGAAGCCGAGAAGCGCAAGATTCAATTGGCGTTGAAGCAGGCGAGTGGAGACAAGGGCCGCGCCGCGGACTTACTGCAGGTCAATTTCAAGTCACTGACCGCAAAATTGAAGCAATTAGGGTTGGAGTAATTCCTGCTGGCCTGCTGGCCCGCTAGCACCGCGGCCTGCCGTCAGGCCCGGAGGCCGATCTTTCTGACCGCGGCCTTGATCTCCTTCTCAGTCACGTCCTTCAATTCGACCGTCTTGCCGCGATCGGCTGCGGCGATGAAATGCAACGTGCCGGCGACGACCTTTTTGTCGCGGCCGATCGCGGCGAACACTTCCTTTGCGGAAATATCAGACACAGACGGCAGCGGCCCGAGCTTCGCAATCAGCGTTTCGATTTCATCATGGAGCGACTTCGGCGTGATGCCGCGCGAAACACCGATGTTGAGCGCTGCGAGCATCCCGTAGCCGATCGCCTCGCCGTGTCGGAACTGCTTGTACTTCGTCACCGCTTCGAGTGCGTGTCCCACCGTGTGGCCGAAGTTCAGGATGCGGCGCAGGCCAGACTCGCGTTCATCAGCGGATACGACGTCCGCCTTGATGCGACAGGACGACGACACCAGCGGTGCGATCGCGTCACCGTCGCGGTTGAAGATCGCCGTGGCCGAATCGCGCATGCGATCGAGCAGCGCCGGCTCCTTGATCACGCCGTACTTGATCACTTCGTACAAACCGGCGCGGAACTCGCGGCGCGGCAGCGTTTCAAGCACGATCGGATCGGCAACGACCAGGCTTGGTGGATGGAACGAACCGATCAGGTTCTTCCCCTGCGGGTGATTGACGCCGGTCTTCCCGCCGATCGCGCTATCGACTTGCGCCAGCAGCGTCGTCGGCACGTGGACGATTGGGATGCCACGCAAGTAAGTCGCCGCGGCGAAGCCAACCATGTCGCCGATGACGCCACCGCCCACGGCGATCAGGGTGGTCGCGCGGTCGGCCTTTTCCTTGACGAGCGCGTCGAGGATGCGCGCCACGGTGTTCAGGTTCTTGTAGCGCTCGCCGTCTTCGATGAGGATCGGCGTACGGTCGGCGCCCAGTTTGCGGAAGCGCGGTCCGTGGAAATCCCAGACGCGCTGACTCGACACGAGAATGCGGCGCGGCCCGAGCTTCAACAGATCGAGCTCGCGCCCGAGGCCCTCGATCGCGTTCTTGCCGATGAGCACGGAGTACGGCCCGCTGGCTGCGGTGACCGTGATTCGATCCACTGGCACGGGATGCTAGGATAGCATTCGGTGCTGCGTCGAACGGATTTCCTGATCATCGGCAGCGGCATCGCCGGCCTGCGCGCCGCCGCCGACCTGGCGCTTGCCGGCGATGTATTGGTGCTCACCAAGGCTGATCCCACCGAGAGCAACACCGGCTACGCGCAGGGCGGGATTGCCGCTGCCGTGGGCCCCGGCGATTCCCCCGCCTTGCACGCTGAAGACACGATCAACGCCGGCGATGGGCTGTGTGTCGACGAGGCCGTCGACGTACTGGTCACTGACGGCGTGCGTTACGTCGAGGAACTGATGGAATGGGGCGCGCAGTTCGATCGCGACCGCGCCGGCGAACTGGCGCTTGGCCGCGAAGGCGCGCATCGCCTGCGGCGCGTGCTGCACGCCAAAGACGCGACCGGACGGGAGATCGGCCGGTGCCTCTGGGAACGCGTCGCCGAGCTGGCGCGCGTGCGAGTGGAGCGCAACGCGCGCGTCCATGAGTTGATCGTCCGCGGCAATCGCTGCGTCGGCGCGAAGTTCACTAACGAGTCCGGCACGGAAGAAGTTCACGCGTCGGCGGTGCTGCTCGCGACCGGCGGCGCGGGGCAGGTGTTCCAGGAGACAACCAATCCCTCGATTGCGACCGGGGACGGCGTGATGCTCGGGTGGTTTGCAGGGGCGCGTTGCACCGACCTCGAATTCGTCCAGTTCCATCCGACGGCGCTGGATGTGTCCGGCGCGCCCAGATTCCTGCTATCGGAGGCGCTGCGCGGCGAGGGCGCGCAGCTGTTGAATGCCGACGGCGAGCGGTTCATGACCAACTACGAACCGGCAGGGGAGCTGGCGTCGCGCGACCTGGTCTCGCGCGCGATCGTGCGCGAGCAGATGCGCACCAATTCGCCGGTGTATCTGTCGATGGCGCATCTCGATGCGGAATGGGTTCGCAAGCGCTTCCCGACGATCGCCGACGCCTGTCGCTCCGTGGGCCTTGATCTCGGCACCGACAAGATTCCCGTTGGACCCGCCGCGCATTACGTGATGGGCGGCGTGGAAACCGATCTCTGGGGCCGCACGACGCTGCTTGGCCTGTATGCGGCGGGCGAAGTGGCCTGCACCGGTGTCCACGGTGCCAATCGACTCGCCAGCAACTCCCTGCTCGAAGGGCTCGTCTTTGGCGCCCGCGCGGCACAGGCGATGTTGCTGCCCGGTGAGGCTCTCGCCCCGTTCTCGATCCTCGCCCTTGGCGCCGAAGAGCCGGCACCGTTGGTGTCAGGTACCAATCGTGGTTTGCCGACTGAAGAAGAGGTGCGCGCGCTGATGTGGAACGCCGTCGGGCTGCTGCGCGACGGCGCAGGGCTGCAGATCGCCGTCGAGCGCCTCGATCGCTGGTACGCCGCGCTCGGCTCCGACCGCAGTCGAGTGGCGTCGCTCATCACGGTCGGCCGCCTGATGGCTCATGCCGCCCTCCGCCGGGAAGAAACGCGCGGCGGCCACGCCCGGGCCGATTTTCGGCGGCGAGATGACGTAAAATTTAGGATTCATTTTGGAGAAAGAATCCACTGATGGCCGGTAAACAGGAAGACGCGTTCGTTACAGAAATTACCAAGCAATCCGTCGACTTCTCGAAGTGGTACCTCGACGTCGTCCGCAAGGCGGAGCTCGCCGACTACTCGCCGGTGAAGGGGTGCATGGTGATTCGCCCGTACGGCTACGCGATGTGGGAGCACCTGCAGCGCGAGCTCGATACGCGCATCAAGGCCACCGGCCACGTCAACGCCTACTTCCCGCTGTTCATTCCAGAGAGCCTGCTGCTCAAGGAAAAAGATCACGTCGAGGGCTTTGCGCCGCAGGTCGCGTGGGTGACCAAGGGCGGCGATGAAGATCTCGCCGAGAAGCTGATCGTGCGTCCGACCTCCGAAACGATCATCGGCGTGATGTATCAGAAGTGGATTCAGTCGTGGCGCGATCTGCCCGTGCTGATCAACCAGTGGGCCAACGTCGTACGGTGGGAAAAGGTGACCCGTCCGTTCCTGCGCACCACCGAGTTCCTTTGGCAGGAAGGCCACACCGCCCACGAGACCGCCGAAGAAGCGCAGGAAGAAACGATGAAGATCCTCGCGCTCTACAAGGAGGTCTGCGAGCAGGTCCTGGCTGTTCCCGTGATCGACGGCCAGAAGAGCGAGAGCGAAAAGTTCGCCGGCGCATCGAAGACCTACTCGATCGAGGCGCTGATGGGCGACGGCCGCGCGCTGCAGGCCGGAACGTCGCACAACCTGGGTCAGAATTTCGCCAAGGCGTTCGAGATCCAGTTCCAGGGCCGCGACAAGACGCTGCAGTACGCGTGGACGACGTCGTGGGGTGTGACCACGCGGCTCATCGGCGCCGTGATCATGACGCACGGTGACGACAGCGGCCTGATCCTGCCGCCGAAGATCGCGCCGTACCAGGTCGTCATCGTGCCGATTCCGCGCGGCAACTGGAAAGAGACCGTGCTGCCCAAGTGCCAGGAGATCAAGGCGCAGCTCGCCGCCGCCGGCATTCGCGTCAAGCTCGATGACGACGAGTCGCAGACGCCGGGGTGGAAGTTCGCCGAGTACGAAATGCGCGGTGTGCCGATCCGCCTCGAGATCGGACCCAAGGACATCGAGAAGAACGCGGTGTTCGCCGCGCGCCGCGACACGCGCTCGAAGGCGTCGATGCCGATGGAAGGGCTCGCCGAGGCGATTGCCAAGCTGCTCGACGAGATCCAGCAGAACCTGTTTGATCGCGCTGTGAAGTTCCGCGACGAGCACACGTCGCGCACCGACTCGTATGACGAGTTCAAGCAGATCATGGAAGGCCGTCCTGGCTTCGTGATCTCGCCGTGGTGCGGCAGCGCGCAATGCGAGGCGGACATCAAGACCGAAACGCAGGCGACGATCCGCAACATTCCCAAGGGTTACGAAACCGCTCCGGGCAAGCCATGCATCAAGTGCAACGGCGACGCCACGGTGTCGGCCTGGTTCGCGAAGGCGTATTGACGGATGCCGAAGCAAGCGGCGGGGATCCTGCTGTATCGGCGCAGCGCCAACGGTCTCGAGGTCCTGCTGGCGCATCCAGGGGGACCCCTGTGGGCGCGCAAGGACTACGGCTCGTGGACCCTGCCGAAAGGGCAGTTCACCGACGGTGAACTGCCGCTCGATGCCGCCAAGCGCGAATTCGAAGAAGAAATGGGATCGAAGCCGGGCGGCAGCTTCATGCCCCTCGGTACCTTGAAACAACCGAGCGGCAAGGTCATTTACGCTTGGGCCGCGGAAGCCGACTTCGATGTCACAACCGTGAGAAGCAACCTATTCTCGATGGAGTGGCCGCCGAAGTCCGGCAAGACGGGGGAGTTCCCGGAAGTCGATCGCGCTGGATGGTTCACGATCGAAGAAGCCCGCACCAAAATACTAAAGGGCCAGGCGCCGTTTCTGGATCGGCTCCTGGCCCTTTTGTAATTTCCGACTCCCGGCTGCCGGTTCCCGGCTCCCGGCTGTTACTGCAGCCTGATCGTCATTGCTGCGCGGCGGTTCAGCCGGCGCGTCTCTTCTCGGCTGTTGTCGAACTTCGGCCGCTCCTCACCGTAGCTCACCGTCTGCAGGCGGCTGGCGTTGATACCGCGGCCCACGAGGTAATCGCGTACCGCTGCCGAGCGGCGCTCGCCAAGGGCGAGGTTGTATTCGTTCGTGCCGATGTTGCAGGTGTGGCCTTCGACCGTGATGCGCAGATTCGGATCATCCTGCATCGCCTTGATCGCCTCGTCGAGGATGCGGGTGGCTTCCGGACGCAGCGAGTAGCGGTCGAAATCGAAGTGCACATCTTCGAACGTGATCTGCTTCTTCGCGGCCGGCGCAATCACCTGCACCGTCACCGTATCTGTCGCTGTCAAGCCCTTGCCATCGTCAACGGTGATCGTCAACGGCACGGCGCCAACGGTCATCGGTGCGGTCCACGGCGTCTGGCGGTCGCCAGCGTTGCCAAACGTGCCGGTCGGGCTGGTCCAGCGGTAGCGCAGCGTGTCGCCGTCCGGGTCCTGCGCGTCTGCTGACGCGGTCAGCTGGCGGCCCACTTCAACTGTGCACGGCTCGCAGCGCGCCTTCACTGTCGGCGCGCGATTCGGTGGCGGACCCGCAGTCGGCGGTGCCGTCGGGGTGACTGTCGTCGCGGGTGGCGCGTAGACCCTTGCGCCGGGGTAGTAGCCGAGCCGCACCTGCAAGCCAAGGCGATCGAATTCGCTGTCTTCAGAAGTCGTGTAATCGTGCCGATGCAGCGCGTATGACGCGGTGTAGCTCAGGCCGGCGCCGAAATAGAGACCGCTCGGCGCGTTGTACTGGAAGCCGCCGAACAAATCGCGGGTCGCGTCCGGATCCCATTCGCTCGGCATGCCCGGCGCTGGATTCGTGCCGGTGAAGAACTGCGACTGATCGAAGAGCGCTTCGCCGTGCATTTCGGCGACGGCGCGCAACCTTGATCGGCTCGGATACGAACCGCCGATGCCCCACTTGAAGCCTTTCGTCAGGTTGTAGCCATCGGGCTGCCCGCGGAACAGGATGCCGGCCTGCGCGGTGAGCTCCACCTTCTGCGCGTATTCGCGCGACCCGATCAGATCGAACTGGAAATCCAGCTTGCCGGTGCCGAGGCCATCGTCGGCGCTCGCGCTCGGCAACTTCGCCATCACGCGCAGCGCCGAGGCGTAGCCATTGTTCGTGGCCTGCGAGGTGATGTTGAACTTGGCGCCGACCCACACATCGCCCATCCCGGTGCTCCAGCCCTTGTTGACCAGGTAATCCTGGGGCTGCGCATTGCGGGCGACGGGCACGAGGTCGGCGTCGATGCGGCGATACCCAAGCGAGCCGAACAACTCGATCTTGTCGGTCGCGCCGAATGCGAACATGCCGCCAATGTCGGTGATGTCGCTGAAGCCTTCGCTGCGATCTGCGTTCACCAGCTGTATGCCGCCGCTCCACTTGCCTTTCGGAACGGTCTCGCCGGTCGGTACGAACCAGATTCCAGTGTCGCCAAAAATGCTATTACTGCCCGGCCGGGAGTCTTGGGCAAAGGCGCCAACCGTACACGCAAAGCTCAGCGATAGGCCAATCGCCAAAGGGCGAAGGATTTTCATACACAGAGTGTAGAGCCGGAAAACCCCGAAGTCAAACGTACCGGAGGGGTTAGCTCTCGCTCTCGTCCGGATCTGATTTTTTGGATTTGCCAAAAAGCCACGCCACCACGATGCCGAAGAGGTACAGCACGACCATGGGCGCGCCGACCAGCACCTGGTTGGCAGGGCTACCGTCCGGAGTAATTACCGCCGCGACGATGAAGATGATCAAAATTGCGTACTTGATGTTGCGGATAAGGAAACCCGCCGTGACGATGCCCAGCCGCGCGAGTACGAACATGATCACGGGCATCTGGAACACGAGGCCCATGCCGAGACCGAGCTTCACGTACATGTCCCACACCGGCTCAACGCGCGGCATGAACTCCATGTACTCGTTCGAGAAGGATGCGAAGAACACCCACGCCGCCGGGAACAACACGTAATGCGAGAACGCAAAGCCGGCGATGAACAGCGATGACGAACTGATCACGAACGGAATCGCCAGGCGCTTCTCTTTCGAATAGAGCCCCGGCGCGATGAATAGCCACACCTGCCACATCACGTACGGCGATGAGATCAGTACGCCGGTGACCAGGGCGACTTTCACCCACAGGAAAAACGCTTCACCCGGATCGGTGTAGATGAATTTGCCACCCGGAATGTTTTTCTTGAGGTGGTCGTAGACGAACTGGAAAACGTAGTTGGCAAACGCGAATGCGACGAGGAACCCGACCAGCAAGGCGACGACGGCGTGTGTGATGCGTTTGCGCAGCTCGTCGAGATGCTCGAGGAACGTCATCCGGCCTTCGCCGGGTTGCTCCTCGTCATCGAACGGCGAGAACCCCTTCTCTGGGACGTTCTCCTCGTCGTCTCGCTTGGGAAATGGGACTAAAGCCAAGGTATCTGTGCCCTGACGGCCTGTTCGCCTGACTGCCTGCCGACCCGCCTAGCTGCGCGAGACGGTTTGTGAAGCGGTTTCGTCGCTCTTCGGGATCGCGGCGCTGGCCGTGTCCTGCTCGGCGCGCACCTTGGCGGCGTTTTCTTTCTGCTCCTCGATTTTGATTTCCTGTTCGAGGGTATTCTGCAGGTCGGTCGAGGCCTTCTTGAATTCGTTGATGCTGCGACCGAGCGACTTGCCCAGTTCCGGCAGCTTCCGGGGTCCGAAGATGATGAGCGCTATCACCAGGATGATGATGAGCTCGGGCATGCCAATGGAACCAAACATATGAGTGCTCCCTTACAGACGCAGGCCTTTTCGGGCCGAAAACGTCCAATAGAGAAGTATAGACCTAACTGCCCCAAAAGCCGTCCCTTGGTCCTTGTCGGGCCGGTAATTACTGGATACCATCACTTATGCGCAGCCGATCGACCGTTGTCGCCCTCGCGTTCATCCTCGTTTCCGCCCTCGTTGGAGGGGTTTACGGGAAGAGTTCCGCCGCCGCTGAAGACACCGTCGCCAATCATTACAAGACGTTTACCGCGGCGCTGACGGCGATCCAGACGCAGTATGTGGAGCCGGTCGAGTCCGACCGCATGGTCTACGGCGGCATCAACGGCATGCTGCAAACGCTCGATCCGCATTCGAGCTTCATGGATCCTCGAACCTACGCGCAGATGCGCGAGCGCCAGGAAGGACGCTACTACGGTCTGGGTCTCACGATTTCATCGGTGGACGGCGACGTCACCGCCGTGCGCGTATTCGAAGGATCGCCGGCGTTCAGCAGCGGCATTCGCCGCGGCGACGTGATCGCGACGGTTGAAGGTGTCAGCGCGAAGGGCTGGACCACCGAGGCGACCGTCAACAAGCTGAAAGGACCGAAGGGCACGTTCGTCAACATCGGCATTCGCCGCAAGGGATTCGACCGCGAGCTCGAGATGCGCGTGATGCGCGACCAGGTCAGCATCCCGAGCCTGTCGGCCTACTTCATGATCGACAGCACGACCGGCTACGTCGGTGTGACTGACTTCGCCGAGCACACGAACGAGGATCTCGGCACGGCGCTCGAAGCGCTCACCAAGAAGGGGATGAAACGGCTGGTGTTCGACCTGCGCGGCAATCCCGGCGGGCAGCTGGATCAGGCGATCGCGATTGCGAACCGCTTTATTCCAAAGGGCTCGATGGTCGTTTACACGCGCGGCCGCGTGCCGAACTCCGATGCCGATTACCGCGCGACGGAGCAGGGTGAATACCTGACGGTGCCGATGGTCACGCTCGTGAATCGCAACAGCGCGAGCGCGTCGGAGATCGTCTCGGGCGCGCTGCAGGATTATGATCGCTCGCTCGTCGTTGGTGAAACGACGTTCGGCAAGGCGCTCGTGCAGTCGGTCTATCGTGTCAGCGGCGGTGCGGGTCTCGCGCTGACGACGGCGCGTTACTACACGCCGAGCGGCCGCTTGATTCAGCGCCCGTGGGACGGCACCTTCGACGAATACCTGACCTACTCGCTGAAGGATCAGAAAGAGCGCGAGAAGTCGGCGGACCAGTTGAAGTACACGACTGGCGGCCGCAAGGTGTATTCGGGCGGCGGCATCGATCCCGACTTGCGTTTCGACGGCCCCGTCGAAGGCTTCAACCCGACTCGCTTCGGCCGCACGCTCCACGCGCGCGGCTTCTTCCTTTCCTACGCTGAAGCGTTCGACAAGGAAAATGACCCGCGCATCGGCCACTCGGGCCCGTCGCGCCGCATCGTGAAGAAAGACTTCACGGTGGACGACGCGATGATCGCCGACTTCAAGAAGTGGGTCATCTCGAAGAACGTCAAGATCGAAGAAGACGCGTGGACGAAGGACACTGAATTCATCCGCGCGATGATTCGCTACGCCATCGACGAGTCGGTCTTCGACATCGCCACCGCGAAGATGCACCTGATCACCGCGGATCCGCAGGCAAAATTCGCGATTTCGAAGTTCGGTGAAGCTGAGCAGTTACTGACCCTGAAGAAATCTCCTGCGAAAGCGAATTAGGGCAAAGACCCCCTAAATATAGGGGGTCTTTTACTTCTTGCTACAACCAATCGTGCTTGCTATGCTGACGGGCGTTTCCTCTCAAACCCGTCGAAATGCACCTAGAACGCCTAGAAATCTCAGGTTTTAAGTCCTTCTCGGATCGTTCCGAGCTGGCATTCGACCGTGGCGTCACTGCCATTGTCGGACCCAACGGCTGCGGCAAGTCCAACGTGGCCGATGCCCTCACGTGGGTGCTTGGTGAGCAAAGCGCCAAGTCCCTGCGTGGCGACAAGATGGAGGACGTCATCTTCAACGGTTCCGATGCGCGAAAGCCCACCGGTGCCGCGGAAGTGCGTCTTCGTTTTGGCAACGTGATTGTCCCGCCGTCGGTCCTCAAGGAACTGGGTGAAGACGCCCCGGTTCACGAGGCCAACGGTCACGGCGTCGAAGGGATCGACATTGTCGATTCGGTGACTCGCCAGGTGGAAGTCACGCGGCGCTTGTTCCGCTCCGGCGAAAGTGAATACCTGATCGATGGCCAGACGTGCCGCCTGAAGGATATTCACGAGCTGTTGATGGACACCGGCCTTGGCGCCAAGGCCTACGCGATCATCGAGCAGGGCAAGATCGGCATGATCCTCAGCTCGCGCCCGACCGATCGACGTCAGCTGATCGAAGAGGCTGCGGGGATCACCAAGTACAAGGCCCGGCGCCGCGCCGCCGAGCTCAAGCTCGAAGCCGCGCAGCAGAACCTGACCCGCCTCGAAGACATCATTTACGAAATCGACAAGCAGCGCGGATCGTTGAAGCGACAGGCCGCGAAGGCCCGCCGCTACACGCGCCTGCGCGACGAGATGCGGCGCTGGGAGAAAGTGCTGTTCGCGCGCCGTTATCGCAGCCTGTCGGAAGCGATCGAGTCGGCCCGCGCGCGGTTGAGCGAGGCGCGCTCGAACGAAGCGGCCGCTTCGGCGCGCCTTGCCGAAGTTGAGAACGAACTCGGTCGCATCCGCATCGAGCTGGCCTCCGCGGACGCCGCCGCGACGCAAGCGCGCGAAACCGTGCACGCGCACGAGCTCGAGATCAATCGCCGCCAGCAGCAGATCGCGCTCGATACGCAGCAATCGGAAATGCTGCTCAAGCGCGCCGACGAGCTCGAGGCCGAGCGGCAGCAGCTCGAAGCGCGCCGTGAGCCAGAGCGTGTCGCCCTCGAAGGCCGCCGCCTGGCCGCCAGCGAAGCCGCCACCGCGCGCGACGCCGCCGCCACGCGCGCGGCCGCCGCTGCGGAGGAATACACCGCGGCGTGGATGGGCATCGAAGCGCTCGAACAGGACGTCGAGAAGGCGCGCGGCGATGTTTACGCGATTCTCAACACGATCACGGCGTTGACTGCGGCGCATGATTCAGCGGCGGCACAGCGCGAGCGCGCGGTGGCGACGCAAAACCGGCTGGAGTTGGAATGGCGCGAGCTTGGCGCCGAGCTCGAGCGCGCCCGAGCGCAACGCGTGTCGGCGGCCGAAGCGCTCCATCGCGCACAGGAGAGCCTGGATTCCGCGCGCATGGCGAAGGCGGCGCGGGAATCCGAGCTGGCCGGCGCGCGCGTGGAGCACGAGTGGCGCGCACGCGAAGTCCGCACGCGCGAACAGGAGCTGGCCGGGATGTCAGCGCGCCTGCGCTCGCTCGAGGAAATTGATACGCATCGCAGCGGCTTTGCCGACGCGGCGCGCATGGTGCTGGTCAATGCCAACGGCAAGGTCAACCAGATGGGCGCCGTCGCCGACTTCATCGAAGTCGAGCCGCGCTACGAGCGCGCCGTCGAAGCGTGCATGGGCGACCTGCTCCAGCACATCCTCGTCGAACGGCTCGAGCACGTCTCGGCCGGCTTGAAGTTGATCCGTCAGGAAGACGCCGGGCGATGTGGTTTCATCGTCGGCCGGCCCACCGAGAACACGGAGTTCACCATCGTGTCGACCGAGGGCACGGAGCTTCATCATTCGCCGATGGAGGCGACAGAGACTGACAGTGGTTTGGTGTCGTCGTTCCGCTCGATGTTTGGCAGTTCAACGCCCGCGTCGATGCCGACTCCCGCGCCCACCCTGACGGCGCTCGGTGGTGTGCAGGAAATCAGCGCGCCCTCTGGATCCGTTACGCTGTCGTCGGTGATTCGTATTGGCGGCCCGTTCCCGCAAGCCATCCAGGCGGTGATGGGCGGGGCACTGATCGCGGATTCATTCGAATCGGCGTCACGTATTGCGCCGACGGTGCAGTTCCCGGTGGTGACCCTCGAAGGCGATGTGTTCCGCGGCAAGCACGTGGTGACCGGCGGCGACAAAGCCGAGTCGCGCGGCATCCTCGCGACCAAGCGCGAAATCAAGGAACTCCGCGAGAAGATCTCTCATTCCAGGTCAGAGCTGGAACGGCTGGCGGCGGAGACCGCCGGGTTCGAGCAAGCGATGGCGCACGCCGTCGCCGCCATTACCGGCCTCTCCGACGAAATTCATCGCCAGGAAAAATCCATCGTCGGCGTGCAGGCGCAGGATCAGCGCGCCACGGACGATGAGCATCGCGTGCAGCAGCGCGCCGACCTGATCGACTCCGAAATCAATAAGGTCAAGGAAGAGATTGGCGGCCTGGATGCGCGTCAGACCGAGGCGCGCGATTCGATCGCCAGGCTCAACGACGACAAGACCGCGTCCGAGGTCACCCTGGCGGAAACCCAGCGGCGTCTTGGCGACGCGCGTGATACGGCGGAAGGCCTGAGCGCGAAGGCCGCCGAGGCCCGCGCTGAACATGCCGGCCTGGTCGAGCGTGCCGCGGCGGCGGTCGCGGAAGTGTCGCGCCTCGAGGATCTCGCAGCCGATCTCGAACGGCGAGTCCAGACGGCGACGCGCGATATGTCCCTGATGCGCGAGCAGCGCGAGCGCCTGTTGCAGGCGATCGTCGACGGCAAGCGCCTGATGGACGAAGACGTCGCCACGCTCGAAGGCCTGCGGCAAGAAATGATCGTCGCCGACGAAATGGCGGTCACGATCAAGCAGTCGGCCGAGAAGCAGGAAGAAGTCATCCGCGATGCGCGACGGTCGGTCGATGCATTGCGCGCGCTCGCCGCGGAAGTCGACGTGCAGCGGGCGACCGCTGAATCCGACCTGACGCATCTTGCGCAGCAGGCGCTCGACACCGTCAACGCCAGCCTGGACGACATCCGCGACGAAGTGGCGCAGATGGAAGCGGCGGGGCAGGTACAGCCGGACGTGCGCGCCATTCGCGCGGCCGAGGCGGTTGACCCTGAAGAGCTTGACGAGGACGTCGAGGCGACTTCGCCGCACACGGACGCGGAGCTCGCTCAGCCCGTGGAAGGCGTCCAGCCGCCGGTGATGACCGCGGAAGAAGCGATCGCCGAGCTGCGCGAAAAGATCGAACGCATGGGGCCGGTTAACATGATGGCCATCGAGCAGTCGAAGGAGCTGGAAGATCGCCACGGCTTCCTGACCGTGCAGCAGAAGGATCTGGTCGACTCGATCGCGCAAACCAACGAGGCGATCAGCAAGATCGACGAAACCACGCACGCCCGCTTCCGCGAAGCGTTCGCGGCGATCAACGAGAACTTCCAGCAGATGTTCTCGACCCTGTTCGGCGGCGGCAAGGCCGGTATCCTGCTCCTCGACGAGAACGACCCGCTCGAAAGCGGTATCGACATCGTGGCGCAGCCGCCGGGCAAGCGGCTGCAGAGCGTGATGCTGCTGTCAGGCGGCGAGAAGGCGCTCACAGCCATCGCCTTGATGTTCGGCATGTTCAAGTACCGCCCGAGCCCATTCTGCCTGCTCGACGAAATCGACGCGCCGCTCGACGATGCCAACATCGGCCGCTTCATCGAGATGCTGCGCTCGATGATGGACAAGACCCAGTTCATCGTCATCACGCACTCGCGCAAGACGATGGAGATCGCGAACAAGCTTTACGGTGTGACCATGGAAGAACCGGGCGTCTCGAAGCTAATCTCTATACAACTTCATTAGCTTCTCGACGCGGTCCCGTTCTAAGGGCAGGGTTCGGATGGTTCCGAGTCCTGCCCTTAACTTTTGGTGTCTAACGATCCTGCGGAGGAGCCATGAGCGTCAGGATTTCACGCCAATCAGATGGGCGAGTGTCGATCGAATTGATCAAAGCGCCGAAGGCAATCGTGACGGCCGTCGAAGCCCGGTTGCTCGCCATCAAACTGTTGCTGGCCGCGGAAGAACTGAAACCCGCGAATCTGGAGGCTTGAATTTAGAACCAGGGCTTGGAACCTGTTGGAACCAAACCCTGGAACCTCTGAAACCCTGACAGCGCAGTTAGTTCGCGAGCCGATCCCAGTCGCTGTCCTGCGCGTCCTGGGCGATGGCCAGCCCGCCGTCGGAGCCGACGAAGACCGGCGATTCCGTGATCCGAACGGTGCCGCCGCCGACGCGCTCCAGCGCGGCTTCGAGCGTCCTGCCAAGGTTGCGGATCAGCGCGCCGCCGCCCGCCACCGTGATGTTGTGGCGGACGCGGTGCTGGAACTCCGGATCGACCTGCGACAGCAGCGCCAGCATCGTCTCGACGATCGGCGGTACGATCGATTCGCACGCCGCGCGCATTTCGTTGGTGATGTCGAGCTCCGTCGGGACGCCGTCGACCGGCGCCGACACGATCACTCGCGCCGGCGGCTCGCCGACGAAGCTGTGCTTTTCCTTCCATTCACGCACCATGAACAGCGTTACGCTGGCCTTGGGATGCTTGGCCTGGATGGCCTTCAGCAGGTGGGCGTCGACCGAGTCTCCTGCCAACGTCAGTGAGCGCTGATCCTCGTCGGTCGGGTAGCGGCCCTTCATCACGCAGAAGTCCGTCGTGCCCGCGCCGATGTCGATGATCATCGTATGCACCAGCGAGTTCAGCCCGTAGGCGACCGCGAAAGGCTCGGACACGATCATCAGGCTGTCGACGACGCCCTTCAGTGCGTTGCGTAGGTACTGCTTGTTGGTGCGCAGCGCGGCGGCCGGCACGCCGACCACGGCGCGGACCTGTGGCGGCTTGCCACCGTTGGTCGGCGCGACCAGCGACAATAGGTGGCGCAGCAGTTCGCGCGCGGCCTGGAGGTCGCGTTCCGACCCCTCCTTGATCAGGCCGCGCTCGAGCGGTCGATGCAGGTCCAGCATCGAGCGGTTGTCGAGCGCATCGCGCCCAATCACCATCTCCTTCTTCAGCACCTTGCGCGCCACCAGGTCCGCCGGCCAGCCGACGAAGCTGTCGACGACGAACTGACCGCCGGTAGAGCAGGAGATGGCGCTTCTCGATGTGCCCAGGTCGATGCCCACCCGCAGCGGTGCCGCCTGTTCTTCACTCATTGGTTTCCTTCCTTCTAGTACGTACAAGCTGGGTTTTCTGTTCGCTGAAATTCTGGATGCCCCCGACGAGCGCCTCGGCAATCGCCTGGCGATGCGCCGGTGTGGCGAGCCGGTCGGCCTCGTCGCGATTGGACAGCACGGAGACTTCCGCGAGGATCGCGGGCATTTCCGTCGCGACCAGCACAACGAACGGGGCAGTCTTCACGCCACGATCCTCGAGCTCCGTATCGGCTTTCCCGAGCCGCTGCATCACGGCGCGCTGGACCGACTGCGCCAGGCGCTTCGATTCGTCGCGGCGCGCGTCTGCGTAAATGCCGTCGAGCAGCGACCGAAGGTCGGCGAGGGAATAACCTGAATCCTGGTTCTCGGCCGCCGCCTTGGCATCGAGGTCGGCATGGTCGCTGGGGCCGAGGTAGAACGTCTCGATGCCGCGCCCAGTCGAGCGGCCGAACGAGTTGAGGTGGATCGACACGAAAATGTCGCCACGCTGCTGGTTGGCCGTCGTGGCGCGATCCTTGAGCGACAACGTTTGATCGGTGGTTCGCGTCATCACCACCGAGTAACCGCGATCGACGAGGAGCTTGCGCGCCCGCTCGGCGATATCCAGCGTCACTTCTTTCTCGAGCAGGCCGGTTTCGCTCGACGTGCCCTGCTGCGTGCCGCCGTGACCGGCATCGAGCACGATGCGGCTGACGCCCAGCGCCAGCGTGCGCGGCGAGAGGGGCCGCTCCAGGAGCGACAGGTCGGGCTGCGACGCGGGTATTTGCACGACAGTCGCGGCCGGTGAGTCGATATTCGATGGCGTGGCCGCCGGGGCGGGCTGCGCCGCCAGCGTCCAATGGGCGGCGGCAACGGAGGCTACGACGCTCGTCGGCAGCAATACCACGCGCGCCGCGTAAGCGCAGAGCGACAGCAGGCGCCGCTTGGGTCGCAGCGGCGCAGGCACACGATCGGCCATCGTGTCGGCGTTCTCTTCGACTGCCGCCCTCAGCAACTTGGCCTTCAGGCGCGCGGCATCGTTAGCTTGGCTCACGTTTAAACGCCCGGGGGAGGACGATTGGCTTATCGGTTCGACGCGGTTTTTCAATAGTGAGGGGGAACCGGTGCCCCCAAGGAGGCGTATAAAGGCTTATGCGACGACTCCCTATCCTCGGCCTCGCCCTGGCGGTTGGTCTCGCCACGGCCGCCTGCGACATCAAGACCAGCGCCAACGGCAACTTTTCCATCGACATCGCGTCGGGCAAAGCGTCCGAGACCTGGTCGCGGACCTACAAGCTGGCCGACAAGGGCCGCTTCGAGCTGATCAACGTCAACGGACGGATCACCGTTCAACCCGCTGATGGCACGGAGGTCGTCGTTGAAGGCCAGAAGACCGCGAAGGCGCGGTCGGATGATGCTGCCAAGGAACTGTTGCCGAAGATCGAGATCCGCGAGGAGGTGGGCGAGTCGACGGTTCGGGTCGAAGCGCGGCCGCCGCGTCTCAGTGGTTTCTCGAGTCATGAGATTGAGTGGACGGTGAAAGTGCCGAGGGGCGTCATCCTCGACCTGCGCACCACCAACGGCGGCGTGCGCCTCAATGACATCGCGAATGAAGTGCACGCCAAGACGACGAATGGCGGCGTGAAGGGCGAGCGCCTGGAGTCGATGATCGTCGAGGCCACCGCGGTCAACGGCGGTATCGAGCTTGAATTGACGAAGCCGCTCGACGACAGCGGTTCAATCGAAATGGAAACGGTGAACGGCGGCGTCGTGCTGATGCTGCCGGACCAGAGCAAAGCGACAATCGAAGCGCGCTGCGTCAATGGTGGCGTGCACGTCGAAGACCTCTCGCTGTCGCGCGACGACCAGGGGAACGCGAATGACTGGGAGCGCCGACGCCGGCTGAACGCCACGATGAACGGCGGTGGCGCCAAAGTGCGCATGTCGACGACCAACGGCGGCGTGCGCCTGTCGCCGGCGAAAAAGACGCCGACCACCTAGCCAAGCACAACATCGTTAGCGTGTGTCTCATCAAGGCACACGCTACGACGAAAAATCGCCTGAAACTCGACAGAATTGGTGGCACTCAACATGCTGTTCATCTGTCCACGGTGTCCGTTAGTTACCCAAGGAAGTCAACAAACCTTGTTGAGGTGTCGTCTGCCCAGACGACGCCGCCTGCTGTACAAACTACCGATTCACTGACCTACGAGCCACATTTCGAGTTGAGCGAGAAGCCCTTCGGGCTCGAGGCCGACCCCAAATTCGTCTTCGACAGCCCGGTTTACTTCTCCGCGCGTAAGAGCCTGCTCGCCGGGATCCGTCGGCGCGAGGGCCTTCAGGTGCTTACGGGCGAGATCGGCACGGGCAAGACGACGCTGTGCCGCACCGTCCTTCGCGATCTGGGGCGCAATACGTTCAGCTCGCTCGTGCCCGACCCGTTTGCGGCGCGCGAGGATCTGCTGAAGATGCTGCTGATCGATTTCGGCGTGATGTCGATCGAAGAGCTGAAATCGGGCCGGCTGCAGAACGCCTCGCGCACCGAACTGGGCTATCTGCTCGCGGGCTTTCTGGATTCATTACCGCGCGAAGCCTATGCGGTCGCGATCATCGATGAAGCGCAGAACCTGTCGGTGCCGCTGATCGAAGAGACGCGCATCCTGTTCGACACTTTCGGCGCCAAAGGCCGGCTGCAGATCGTGTTCTCGGGCCAGCCCGAGTTGCATGCCAAATTGAAGCTGCCCGAGATGCGCCAGGTCGATCAGCGCGTCTGCGGCTATCACCGGCTGGGGCCGATGACGTCTGAAGCCGTGGCCGGCTACATCCAGCACCGCCTCGCCGCTGCCGGCGCGCGGGGCGACCGCGTGTTGTTTCCGGCGGCGATCATCGAGGCGTTGCATCGCCGCACCGGCGGGGTGCCGCGGTTGATCAACCGGCTGTGCGATCGCTCGCTGCAGATTGCCTTCGAGCGAAAAGCGGAACGCGTGGACCAGCTGCATTTCGAGGAAGCGCTGAAGGACATCGGCGCCACGACGTTGTCGCCGACGTGGGACGCAATTGTATTCGCCCAACCGCCCGCGGCCGCTCCCCCGGTCGCGGCGGCGGTCACCCCGCCCCCGGCGGCGCGGGTCTCGGCGGCACAAACCGAGACTGAGAATTTTCAGAAAGAAATCGCTGAGTGGATTTCGCAGGAGATTGGTCCCCCAGCCGCCGCCGAGCCGTCAAAGATTATCGAAGGCCTTGAGGACCTGCCGGCCTCCCGGCGTCCCGTGCCACGACCGAAGGCCAATCGACGTCCCGTCGAGACCGACTGGCCACGCCACGTCACTCCAGAGACGTACATGCAGAAGCTCATCCGCACGTGGATGAAGCGCGCGGCGATCGCATTTGCCGCGTTTGTCTCCGTCAACATTGCACTCGCGGCGGGATCCTATCTGCTCAACGCGCAAACCGAAGAAGCGGCGCTGCCCGCGCGCGCCGCAGCCGTAGACGTCGCGCCTGCGGTCGTGAGGGACCTCGAGCCGTCGCCCCCGGCGCCCGCACCAGCGGCGGAAACACCGGCGGCGCCGAGAACGGTCAGCGTTGCGCCGGTCACACAAGCTCCGCCAGCAATCGCTGCGGCCGAAGGAAATTTCTTCGTCGCGGTCGGCGTGTTCTCGACTCAACAACGTTCAGACGACCTCGTGGCATCACTGACGACCGCCGGACTTCCAGCGATGCAGCGCCCGCATCAATTCGGACAGCGGCAATTGCAGCAGGTGGTGCTCGGCCCATTCTCCAGCCGCGCCGGCGCGGCCGTCGATCTACAGCGGCTCAAAGCGCTCGGCGGCTATAACGACGCACGAATAATTCAGTAGCCAGAAGCGTACGCCAGACAGAGGTAGCCAGAATTTTCCGGATACTGGATACTGGCTACCGGCGACTGGTTTGAACGAAGACAAGTCCTCCAAATACCATCGATTGCGGCGTCGCGCGGACCTGATGGGTACCGCCGTGGCGGGCTTACTGCTGCTGGCTCTGTTGCTCGGCAGCGGCGCGCATCAACTGCGCGAGTTCTCCGCCGCAATCACGCAATGGATCCCCGGCGGACTGGACGACGCGATGACCGTCATCGTCATGACGATGGCCGTGATCGTGATCCTTCAGGTTGCGGAACTGCCCTTCGCGTACTATCAGGGCTATCTGCTTGAACATCGCTACGGTTTGTCGACGCAGACGCTCGGCCACTGGACCTCCGACCACGCAAAAGGAATTGTGCTCGGCGTCGTGCTCGCCGTCGCCGGCACCTCCGTCGTATTCGCGGCGATGCGCAACGCGCCGGGCAACTGGTGGTGGATTTCAGCCGCGGTGTTCGCCGTGGCGATGATCGGGCTCGCGCAAGTCGCGCCGGTGGTGCTCCTGCCGATCTTTTACAAGTTCAAGCCGCTCGATCGTCCCGCGCTGGCCAATCGGCTGATGTCGCTGGCGACGCGAGCACGCACCGACGTCGTCGGCGTTTTCGAATGGGTGCTCAGCGGGCACACCAAAAAGGCGAACGCGGCGCTGGCCGGGATGGGGAGGACGCGCCGCATCCTGTTGTCGGATACGTTGCTCGCCGACTACTCCGAAGACGAGATCGAAGTGATCCTCGCGCACGAGCTCGCCCATCACGTGCATCGCGATCTGTGGCGCGGCATTGGCGTGCAGGCGGTCAGTCTTTTTGCCGGCTTCTACCTGGCCGCTGTCGTGCTAAGCGGCGCTGCCGATGTGCTTGAACTGCGCGGGATTTCGGATCCTGCGGGGCTGCCACTGCTGCTGCTCCTCGGCGGCGTGTGGTCGTTCCTGGTGCTGCCGTTCGCCAATGCGATGTCACGCGCGCAGGAGCGCGCTGCCGATCGCTACGCGTTGACCACGACACGGAACGTTGATGCATTCGTCACGGCGATGAAACGGCTGTCGCAGCAGAATCTCGCCGAGGAATATCCGTCACCGGTGGTCCGGTGGCTGTTCTATTCGCATCCGCCGATCCGCGAGCGCATCGACGCCGCGCGCGCGTTTGCTCGAGAGGGTCCTCATGCTGCGTAAGCTGCGCCTTGCCGTTATTCTGTTGGCCGCCCTGATCAGCACTATGACCGCCAACGCCCAATACACGAAGAAGACCGTTGTCGCGCACCGTGGCGCCTCTGCGTATGCGCCCGAGCACACCGCCGCGGCGTACCGGCTGGCGATCGAGATGGGCGCGGACTTTGTCGAGCAGGACCTCGCGGTGACGAAAGACAGGGTGCTGATCTGCCTCCACGATGCGAGTCTCGAGCGGACGACGAATGTCGAAGAGGTGTTTCCGGATCGCGGCGTCACCGTCAGCCTGGACGGATCGACCCGCAAGCACTGGGTCGCGAACGATTTCACGCTCGATGAGATCAAGCGACTCGATGCGGGATCGTGGTTCGACAAGAAATTCGCGAGCGAGAAGATCCTGACGTTCGACGAAGCGGTCGCGATCGTCAAGGGGAAGGCCGGCATGTTCCCGGAATTGAAGACGCCGGAGATCTATGAAGGCCGCAACGTGAACTTCGAGGAGCTCGTCGCGGCGGCGCTCGACAAGCACGGCCTGCGCGGACCGAAGGCGGATCCGAAGACGCCGATCATCCTTCAGACCTTCGGCCCGGCCAGTGCGCGCGAGCTGGCGCGAATCAAGATCGGCGTGCCGGTCGTCTTGTTGTTGAGCGACGACAACGGATTCAAGTCTGCTGAACAGCTGAAGGCGTGGAAGGGGATCGTGCAGGGGTTCGGGCCGGCGAAGAGCATCGTGTTGAAGAACCCGGACTTCGTGAAGTGGGCGCACGCCGAGGGCATGAGCGTGACGCCATATACGTTCCGGCAGTCAGACACTGCGTTAGCCGGGTTCCGGGACGTGTCCGAGGAGATGTCGCACTATCTCTACAAGCTGGATGTCGATGCCCTCTTCACCGACAATCCGGACAAGTTCCCGCGCAAGCCTATTTAGGCCTGACGTTGAGCGTGCCCTTCATGTCCGTGCAGCCCGGATCGGTCGTCAGGTTGCAATAGAACGGGAATGTACCCGGCTGGTCGGCGCGGAACTCGAACGTGATCGACGAGCGTCCCGCCACGCGCTTGATGATGCGATAGGCGTCGATCGCGAAACTGACCGGCACGTCGTCGCTGCGCAGCGTGATCTTGACGAGATCGTCTTGCGAGACATCCAGCTTGTTAGGTGAGAAGGTGTGGTCCTGCGCGACGATGACGAACTCTCGTCGATTTTGGGCAGGCTCTTGCGCGGAAAACGCAACCACGAGGCTCACGAGGCAAACCACGAAGCCCACAAAACCTAATTGGTTTCGTGAACTTCGTGGATTTCGTGACCTTCGTGGTTGCATCGATTATTCGCGGCGCGGACCCCGGTCGCGGCGTGGGCCGCGGTCACGGCGTTCGCCGCCGCGCTCGCCTCGTTCGGCGCCGCCGCCGCCGGCCCCGGCCGGTGCGCCTTCGCCGTTTTCGCCGTTGGCTGAAGCCGGCGGTGCGCCGCCTTCTTCCGGCGTGATCAGGGCCTTGCGCGACAGGCGGATCTTGCCGGTCGGATCGATGTTGATCACCTTCACCAACACCTGCTGGCCTTCCTTGAGCTCGTCACGCACGTCCTTGACGCGGTAGTGTGCGATTTCCGAGACGTGCAGGAGGCCGTCGGTGCCGGGCATGATCTCGACGAAGGCGCCGAAATCGGTGATGCGCTGGACCTTGCCGAGATAGGTCTTGTTGAGCTCGGCGGTTGCGGTCAGCTCCTGGATCATGCCGATCGCCTTGTTGGCGGCGGCTTCATCCGACGAGGCGACATTCACGTGGCCATCGTCCTCGACGTCGATCTTCACGCCAGTCTTCTCGATGATGCTGCGAATCATCTTGCCGCCAGGGCCGATGACGTCGCGGATCTTGTCGACCGGGATCTTAATCGTGATGATGCGCGGCGCGTACGCCGACATGTTCGAGCGGTGCGTGGACAGCGACTCCTGCATCTTCTGCAGGATGTGCATGCGGCCGGCCTTGGCCTGCGCCAGCGCGTCGCGCATGACCTGCGGCGACACGCCGCTGATCTTGATGTCCATCTGCAGCGCGGTGATGCCGTTCGCGGTGCCGGCGACCTTGAAGTCCATGTCGCCGTAGTGATCTTCGGCGCCCGCGATGTCCGAGAGGACCGCGTACTTGCCGGTCGCTTCGTCCATGATCAGGCCCATCGCCACGCCGGCGACCGGCGCCTTGATCGGCACGCCGGCGTCCATCATCGCGAGCGAACCGCCGCACACCGACGCCATCGACGAGCTGCCGTTCGACTCGAGGATGTCCGAGACGATGCGAATCGTGTAGGCGAAGTCGGTTTCCGCCGGAATCATCGGCGCCAGGGCGCGCTCGGCGAGCGCGCCGTGGCCGATTTCACGACGGCCGGGACCGCGCATCGGCTTCACCTCACCGACCGAGAAGGGCGGGAAGTTGTAGTGGAGCATGAAGCGCTTCCACGTTTCACCGTCGACCATTTCGATCTTCTGCTGGTCATCGGCGGTGCCGAGCGTCGCGGTGACGAGCGCCTGGGTTTCGCCGCGCGTAAACACCGTGGAGCCGTGCACGCGGGGCAGCACGCTGTTCTCGATCGTGATCTGGCGGATCTCGTCGAACTTGCGGCCGTCCTGGCGGATGTTCTTGCCGAGCACTTCTTCGCGCAGCGCGCGTTCCTGCATCGCGTGGAACAGGCCCTTGGCTTCGAGCTTGTTGGCGGCGAATGCTTCGGGCAGGCCGGCGAGCATTTCCTTTTCGACCTTCGCCACCGTCGCGTAGTTGGTCAGCTTGCCCTTGATGCGCATCGCATCGGCAAGCGCGTTGAAGGAGCCGTCGACATACGCCTTCAGCTCCGCATTCACTGTCTGCTCGGGCTTGGCGAGCTTGGTGCGGCCCGCCTCCTTCGCCAGTGCGTCGATGCCCTCGACCAGCTGCTTGATCGCGGCATGCGCGGTTTCGAGCGCGGTGATCGCTTCTTCTTCAGTGACTTCGTTGGCGCCGGCTTCGACCATTACGATGCCGTCGCGGGTGCCGGCAACGACGAGATCGAGCTTGCTCTGCTTGCGCTGCGGGAAGGTCGGGTTGACGATGAACTGGCCATCGACGAGCCCGACGCGCACCGCCGCCACCGTCTTCTCGACCGGCATTTCCGACAGCGCCAGCGCCGCGCCGGCGCCGGTGAGCGCGAGCACGTCCGAATCATGTTCGGTGTCGGCCGACAGCACGAACGCGATCACCTGCGTCTCGTACGCCCAGCCGCCGGGGAACAGCGGGCGGATCGGACGATCGATCAGCCGGCTGGTGAGTGTTTCCTTTTCAGTGGCCTTGCCTTCGCGCTTGAAGAATCCGCCGGGAATGCGTCCCGACGCGTAGGTGTATTCGCGATAGTCAACGGTGAGCGGAAGGAAATCGATGCCTTCACGCGGGCTGGACGAATGGCAGGCGGTGACGAGCACCATGGTGTCGCCCATACGGACGACGACCGAGCCATCGGCCTGCTTGGCCAGACGTCCGGTCTCGATCGAGAGGGTCTGGGAGCCGAGAGATAGATCACGCTTGTGCATAACTGTCCTGCGATCTGCTGGAAGCGACCTGGGTTACTTGCGGATGCCGAGGCGTTTGATCACCTCAGCGTAACGGTCGGCGTCCTTGCTCTTTAGATAGTCCAGCAGCCGTCGGCGTTGGCCGACAAGCTTGAGCAATCCGCGGCGCGAATGATGATCCTTGCCGTGTGATTTGAAATGCTCGTTCAGGTAGTTGATGCGCTCGGTGAGGATCGCGACCTGGACTTCAGGAGAGCCGGTGTCTTTGTCGTGAGTTTTGTATTCGCCGATGAGGGCGGTTTTTCTGTCTTTCGTAAGAGCCAAAGCTAACCTCCACGCACAGCCCAGTGTTGCTTGCTCGCGCCGCGCGAGGTTGGCTAACCAGACCGCCGTATATGACGATTCCTACATCGTCTGTAACCTGTCTATGTTATCCCAGAACGACCCAGCCATGAAGGAATCCGGGCGTTTTCGCTGGTCGCGCCAGGCCGACCAGATCGCCTTCCGGCCCCATGAGCCGGACCATGGGCGGTAACGCCGGCAGTGGGGAAATCAGGTCGTTTGGCCCCATTTCAACGCCGTTCTTCAGCCGTTCCAGCTGGCTCGCCGAGCGCAGAGTGACCGACGGCACCTCTGGCAGCAGTTCACGGAATGGCACCAGGCGTTCCGCGAGCGATTCGCGGCCGGACTGCAGCAGGTCCTTCAGCGGCACGGCGCGATCGAGGCCGAATTCTCCGGACCGCGTGCGTCGCAATGCGATCAGCACCGCGCCACAGCCGAGTGCTTCGCCGAGGTCGTGCGCCAGCGCGCGCACATAGAAGCCGGCGCTGACTTGCATGTCGAGGCGCGTTGTTTCGCCATCGAACGACAACAACTCGAGGCGCTTGACCGATACCGGCACGGCCTTCGCGCGTTGCATCGTTGCCGCCTTGCCTTTGCGCGCCAGGTCGTAAGATCGTTCGCCGTCGATGTTCTTCGCCGAGAAGACCGGCGGCGTCTGCTCGAAGGTGCCGCGAAATGACGTCAACGCAGCATCGAGCTGCTCGCGCTCCGGGCGCTGGTCGCTGCTGCCGGTGATAGCGCCGGCCGCATCATGCGTATCCGTCGTGCGCCCGAATGCGATGGTCGCTTCGTAACTCTTGTCGCTCGCGGTGAGGAATTGTGCGAGCCGCGTCGCGCGTCCGACGACCAGCGGTAACACGCCGGTCGCCATTGGATCGAGCGTGCCAGTATGACCGATCCGCGACACGCCCAGCGATCGACGCGCGAATGTCACGACGTCGTGGGAGGTCGGGCCTTCGGTCTTGTCGATGACGAGAACGCCATCGAGGTTCTGAGGTGCTGAGGTTCTGGGGTCTTGGGTGTTCAAATCCTCAAAACCTCAAGACCCCAAAACCTTTTTTGCCACTGCGTCCGCGAGCAGGGCGCCGAACTGTTTGTTGATCGTATCGAGATCGCCGGTGGTTGAGCAGCCCGCCGCGTTGGTATGGCCCCCGCCGTTGAAGTTGCGCGCGATGGCGCCGATGTCGACGTGGCCTTTCGACCGCAGGCTGACGCGCCAGTCGTTGTCGGCGACCTCCTTGAAGAACGCGACCGCTTCGATGTCTTTCACCGTCAGCGGAAAGTTGATCAGCCCTTCGAGATCGTCGTTGGTGCCATTCAACTCTGCCATCGTCGTGCGCGTGATGGCCAGCAGCGCCACGCGCCCTCCGTCGACGATCACCATGTTGTTCATGACCGCGCCGAAGATTCGCACCCTCGACAGGCTGTTGCTGTCGTAGTGCGTGCGCGCGATCCACTGCGGATCGGCGCCGGCTTCGACGCACCGCTTCGCGATTTCGTAGGTGCGCGGGGACAGGTGAGAAAAGTGAAACGACCCGGTGTCCGTGAGGATGGCGAGATACACGTGGGTGGCGATCTCCGTCGTGAGCGGGGCGCCCAGTGCTTCGATCAGCGTGAACGCCTGTTCGCCGCACGCCGCGGCGGATTCGTCGATCCAGTTGACCGCGCCGTAGATGGTGTTACCCGGATGGTGATCGATGTTCAGCAGCGGCGACTGGTCCAACCCGCGCACGCCGGTGCGCGACACGTTGCTGCATTCCATGATCAGCGCCGCATCGAACGTTTCGTGAATCTCTTGAGTGATCTGGATGCCGTCGACGCCAGGGAACGGTTGCAGGAACACCGGCGGAATCGCATCCGTGACGACCATTGCCTCTTTGCCGAGCGCCCGCAGCGCCAGCGCCATGGCCATCGCCGAGCCGATCGCATCGCCATCAGGACGTTGATGCGACGCGACCACGAAGCGGCGGCCGCGGCGAATGACGTCGATCAGCTCAGCGGGAGGTTGACTTGGGGCCTGGCTCTGCATTCTTGACGGTAATTTCGTCCTTGCCGTCCACGACGGTGTCGACAATCGCCGGATCTTCGACGGTGCGCGCCGCGTCCTCGGCGTGAATCTCCTGGATGATCTGCTCGATGCGATCTTGCGCCGCGACCGACTCGTCGAAGATGAACTTCACTTCGGGCGAGCGGCGCAGGGTCAATCGTTCGGCCAGCAGGTGACGGACGAAACCGCTGGCGCGTTCGAGCGCTTTCTGGGTCTTCTTGCGCTCGGCGGCATCGCCGATGATCGTCCAGTAGATGCGCGCCAGCGACAGGTCGGCCGTGACTTCCGCGCGGGTGACGGTGACGAGACCGACGCCCGGATCCCGGACTTCGGTCTGCAACATCTGGCTGACTTCCTCGCGCACCTGTTCTTGAATGCGCTCTACTCGGTGCGTTAAGGCCATTGCGGCCTCCCGTTCTTCTTACGCGGGCTGCGGGACGCGTTCCATCTGGAACACTTCGATCACGTCGCCAACCTTCACGTCGTTGAAATTCTGCAGGCCCAAGCCGCATTCGAAGCCGGACTTGACCTCTGAGACATCGTCCTTGAAGCGCTTGAGCGACGCCAGCTTGCCTTCCCACACCATGACGTTGTCGCGGAGCAGGCGGGCCTGAGCATCGCCCTTGCGGGTGATGGTGCCCTCGGTGACCATGCAGCCGGCGATCGTGCCGATCTTGGGCACCTTGAACGTTTCGCGGACCTGCGCGACGCCGATGCGCTGTTCCTTGAACGTCGGCTCGAGGAGGCCGGTCATCGCCTTCTTGATCTCGTCGGTCACGTGGTAGATGACCGAGTGCTGGCGGATGTCGACGTTCTCGCGCTCGGCGACGTCGGCGGCATTGCGATCCGGACGCACGTTGAAGCCGATGATGATGGCGTTCGAAGCGGTCGCAAGCAGCACGTCGCTTTCGTTGATCGCGCCAACCGCGGAATGAATGATCTTGATCCGCGTCTTGTCGTCCGACAGCTTGGCGAGGGTGTCGGCGAGCACTTCCGCCGAGCCCTGCACGTCGGCCTTGATGATGATCGGCAGGTCCTTCGCGCCTTCCTGCGCAAGCTGGGCCTGCAGCGACTCGAGCGTGAGACGCGAGCCCCTGGCGCCCAGCGCCTTGCCCTTTGCCTGCTCCTGGCGGAACGTCGAGATCTGCCGCGCCTTGGCGGCGTCCGCGACTTGCTGGAAGCCGTCGCCGGGTGAGGGTAGCGACTCGAGGCCGAGGAGTTCGACCGGCGTTGACGGGCCGGCCGCCTTCAGGCTGCGGCCGCGATCGTCGATCAGCGCCCGCACCTTGCCAACCACCGGACCGGCGATCACGTTGTCGCCGACGCTGATCGTGCCGTCCTGGACGAGCACGGTCGCCACCGGGCCGCGGCCGCGATCGAGCTTGGTTTCCAACACCGTGCCGATGCCGCTGCGCTTCGGGTTCGCCTTCAGGTCGTCGAGCTCGGTGACGAGGAGGATCATTTCGAGCAGCTGATCGATGCCGGTTTTCTTCTTCGCCGACACCTCGACGAACACGGTCTGGCCGCCCCAGTCTTCCGGCATTAGTCCGAGATCCGTCAGCTGCCGCTTCACCGTTTCCGGATTCGCGCCCGGCTTGTCGATCTTGTTCACCGCCACGATGATCTTCACGTTCGCGGCCTTGGCGTGATCGATGGCTTCCTTCGTCTGCGGCATGACGCCGTCATCGGCAGCCACGACGAGGATCACCACGTCCGTCACCTTCGCGCCACGGGCGCGCATCATGGTGAACGCCGAGTGGCCTGGCGTATCCAGGAACACGATGCTGCGGCCGCCTGCCGTCGGCACCAGGTAGGCGCCGATGTGCTGCGTGATGCCGCCGGCTTCGCGCTCGGCGACGCGCGTTTCGCGGATCGAGTCGAGCAGCGTGGTCTTGCCGTGATCGACGTGGCCCATGATCGTCACCACGGGGGCGCGCGTCACGAGATCCTTTGGATCGGCGGCCTTCTCGTCCTCCGCGATCATCTCCTGTTCGAAGCTGCGCGTCTCGATCTCGGCGCCGAAGTTGGCGGCGAGGCCTTTCGCGTTCTCGAGGTCGATCGCCGAGTTGATCGTCATCATGATGCGGCGATCGAGCAGCGCCTTCAGCGCATCCTTGACGCGCACATCGAGACGATCGGCCAGGTCCTTCACCGTCATGCCTTCGGAGAAGGTGATCTTGCGAGTGATCGGCGGCGGAGCCGCGGGCGCCGACTGCTGCGGACGCGGGGTCTGCAGCGCGTCCCGCTTCTGCGCCGGCTTCATACCGCCATGCAAACGTTGCTGCTGTGGCCGGAATCCCGGGCGCATCGGCGGCTGTCCGGGGCGCTGGCCGGGCATCTGGTTGCTCGGACGCACCGGCTGTGACGGCAGCGGACGCGGTCCGCCAAGCATCGCCGCGGTGTTGCTCTGCGGCGGACGAGGCGACCCGTAGGGACGCTGCTGCTGACGCGCGCCGGGCGCGAGGTTGCCGGTCGCCTGCTGTGGCGGCTTCGCCGCGGTCGGCACGACGCGGGGCGGCTGCGGCGGCAGCACGCGCTTCGGCTGCAGCGGCGGCGCGCTCGGCGGCGCCTTGCCAGGTTCTTCGACGCGCAGGCGGATGCTTGGCGGCACGAAACGGCCAGCCTTCTCGCGCGCGGTGTCGGCAAGCGGCGCCGCGGGCTCGACGCTTGCCGCCGGAGCGGCTGCGGCGGCCGGCTGCTCGACCGGCGGCGGTGGCTCAACGACTGGCGCCGGCGGCTCGATGACGGGCGCCGGCGGTTCGACGACCGGCGGGGCTTCGACCGGTGGTGGCGGCGGAGCAGCGGCGATCGGCGCCTCTTCGACCTTCGGGGCTTCAGCCGGCTTGACCAGCGTCGGCTTCTTGATCAGCCGCGGCGGGCCGAGCGTCGGCGCGGCAGGCTTCGGCGGCTCCGGCGTGGGCGCGGTGGCGCCCTTCTTGCCCGGTGCCTTCGCCTTGGCCGCCGGCTTGACGGCAGTCTCCGAGAAGATGTCGCCCTTGGGCAGCGTGATGTTCCGCTGCTTGGCGAGGCGCTCGACGAACTGGCGCGCGACGATCTCTTCGAGCGTGCTCGACGCGCTCTTGAGCTCGATGCCATGGTTCTTCTTCAACAGCGCCAGCACTTCCTGGCTGGTGGTGTCGAGAAGCTCAGCGACCTTGTAAACCCGAACAGTGGACAAACTGGTTATCCCTTCGATTCTTCGCCGTCAACGGCGGCAGCTGCCGCCGGCTCCGCCTCGGCCTCGGTGGTGCCGGCCTCCAGCGCGCCGAATTGCGCTTCCACTTCCTTGCGCTTCTCTTCTTCGCTCTTGATGTCGATCCGCCAGCCGGTCAGCTTCGCCGCAAGACGCACGTTCTGTCCCTTCTTGCCGATGGCAAGCGACAGCTGGCTGTCTTCGACGACCACTTCCATGACCTTTTCCTTGTCATCGACAATCGTCACGCGCTGCACCTTGGCGGGGCTCAGCGCGTTCATCACGAACTGCACCGGATCGTCGGAGTAGTCGACGATGTCGATCTTCTCACCGCGCAGCTCGCGGATGATGGCCTGCACGCGCGTGCCCTTCATGCCGACGCAGGCGCCGACCGGGTCGACGTCGCGCTCGCGGGAATACACCGCCACCTTGGCGCGGTCGCCCGCTTCGCGCACGGCGCCGCGGATCATCACCGTGCCGTCGTAAATCTCGGGCACTTCCTGCTCGAACAACTTGATCAACAGGGCCGGATCAGTGCGCGACAGCACGATCTGCGGGCCCTTGGCGCTCTTGCCGACGGCGCGAATGACGGCGCGCACGCGGTCTCCCTGCGCGTAGCTTTCGGCGCGCGACTGTTCCTTGCGCGGCAGGATCGCCTCGACGCGCCCGACTTCAACAATGATGTCGCCCTGCTCGAATCGCTTGACCAGGCCGTTCATCACTTCGCCGACGCGCTGGTTGTACTCCGCGAACACGTTCTCGCGCTCGGCTTCGCGCACCTTCTGGAAGATCACCTGCTTCGCGGTCTGCGCCGCAATGCGGCCGAGCACGTCGGTGCGCTTCGGAAACTCAATCTGGTAACCGACTTCGACTTCCGCGTCCTCGCCGTAGATCGATTTCGCTTCGGAGATGGAGATTTCCTTGCCGGGGTTGGCGACCTCGTCGACGATGGTCTTTACGGCGAAGAGCTCGATCTGGCCGTTGTCCGGATTGAACTTCGCCTTCAGCTCCTCGTCATCGGTCTTGTAGTACTTGCGCGACGCGGTGAGTACGGCTTCTTCCATCGCCTGGATCACGACTTCGGGCTCGATGCCCTTTTCCTTGGCGAGCGCCTCGATGGTTTGCTGCAGCGGATTCGTTGTCGACATCAGAATTCAACCTCTAACCTGGCGCGAGTGATCAGCCGAAGCGGAAGCTTTATCAACTTCTTGCCTTCCGACTCGAACAACACATCGTCGCCCTCGATTCCCTTGACGCGGCCCGCGAACGCCGTCTGGCGTTGCACCGGTTCCGACGTCACGATCTTCGCCCACCGTCCGGCGAATCGCCGGTAGTCATCGGCCGTGCGCAACGGCCGATCGAGGCCGGGCGACGACACTTCAAAGGTGTAACCGCCGGGCATCACGTCTTCCACGTCGAGCAGCGTGCCGAGCTCCTCGGCGACGCGCGCGCAATCTTCGATGCTGACGCTTTCTTCCGGCGTCGCATTCGGTCCGGGCCGATCCACGATCACGCGCAGCACTTGCTGGCTGCCTTCGCGCTTCAACTCGACTTCGAATATTTCGAGGCCGTAGCTTGCCGCGACCCGTTCCGCGAGATCCCTGACCCTTTCAACGGGTGTCAAAGAACCCCCTAAAAAAACAAAAAGTGGGCTGAATTACAGGCCCACTCTGGTTTCCCAGACTAGTTACCGAAACCCAATTCTAACACGTCCGACCTTCGCGCCGCGGGCTACGGGGCGATTCGGGCGAGTTTGTTCCTAGACGGGCCGGGCGATGAGATCGTATTCCTGTGCGCCGACGATCTCCACGTCGATAAACGCGCCCTTCGCGATCGCGGAGGGGTCGCAATCGGTCAGGTAAACCACCGGGTCGATCTCGGGCGCCTGTCCGGAAAGGCGGCCCTGTAACACCAGCTCATGCTCGGGAGACTGGCCGTCGACCACCAATCGCGTCTTTTCGCCCAGACGGCTCTGCTGGCGCCTTGCCACGATGTCCCGCTGGCGCGCCATCAGCCGCTCCTGGCGCTTCTTCTTGGTCGCCGCCGGCACATCGTCCTTCAGGTCGAACGCCGAGGTGCCTTCTTCATGCGAGTACGTGAACACGCCCACGTGATCGAAGCCGATCTCGTCGATGAAGGACTCGAGCTCGGCGAAGTCCTCGGCGGTCTCGCCCGGGAAGCCGACGATGAACGTGGTGCGAAGCGCGACGTTCGGGATGCGCGCACGAATGTTGTCGAGCAGGCGCTTGTAGGACTTACGCGTGCCAGGACGCTTCATGCGCTTTAACACTGCATCCGACGCGTGCTGCAAGGGCAGGTCGACGTATTTCACGACCTTGTCGAGACCAGCGATGGCGTGGATCACGTCGGCGGTGATCGTTGTCGGATAGAGGTAGAGCAGCCGGATCCATTCCAGGCCATCGACGTCGTTCAACGCTTGCAGCAACTTCGGCAGTGCGCCGCGCTCACCGCGATCGATCCCATAGAACGTGGTGTCCTGTGAAATCAGCAGCAGCTCTTTGACACCCTGCGCGGCGAGCTGCTTCGCCTCCTGCACGACCGATTCGATCGAGCGGCTGCGATAATGGCCGCGCATTTTCGGGATGATGCAGAAGGCGCACTTGTAGTCGCAGCCCTCGGCGATCTTGACGTAGGCGTAATGTCCAGGTGTGACGCGCTTGCGCGGCGTGTCGGCGTCGTAGATGTAGGTCGGCAGATCCACGCCGAAGACCGGCGGCTTCGTATAGAACGCCAGTGGCTTCGCGTCCGTTACCAGCCGCCCTCCGCTTCCTGAAACGGCGTTGGTGAACGCATCCACTTCGCCCGTGCCGAGCACCGCATCGATTTCTGGAATTTCTTTCTTCAGCTCGTCGCGATAACGCTCCGCCAGACAGCCCGTGACGATCAGTTTGCGGCCGGCGGCCTGCTTTTTCAGCTCGGCCATCTCGAGGATGGTGTCGATCGACTCCTGTTTGGCGCGATCGATAAACGCGCAGGTGTTCACCACCAGCACGTCGGCCTGCGACGCGTCGGCGGTAATCTCGTGACCGTCCTTTTCCGCCATGCCAAGCATGACCTCGGAGTCCACGAGGTTCTTCGGACACCCTAATGAGACGAACCCGATCTTCATGGGAACTTCTCAGTGTAGCAGGCTAATGGGCCAATAGGCCAATCGGCCTATGGGTAGATCCGATACAGCATGCGCGGATAGGGAATGGTTTCGCGCACGTGCTCCAGGCCGCAGATCCAGCTGACGCAGCGCTCGATGCCCATGCCGAAGCCGCCGTGCGGCACCGAGCCGTAGCGGCGAAGATCGAGGTACCACTCGAACGCTTCCTGTGGCAGCTGGTGTTCCTTGATGCGCTGCAGCAGCAGGTCGAGGTCGTCAAGGCGCTGGCCGCCACCGATGATCTCACCGTAGCCCTCGGGCGCGAGCACGTCGACGCATAGTGCCTTGTCGGGCTCGTTTGGATCCGGCTTCATGTAGAACGCCTTGATGGCGGCAGGGTAATGCGTCACGCAGACAGGGCGGTCGAATTGCTGCGACAGCACCGTTTCATCGGTGCCCCCCAGATCGCCACCCACGACAAAGGGCACGCCCTTGTCGAGCAGGATCTTTGCTGCCTCGTCGTACTTCAATCGCGGGAACGGCGCTTTGATCGCCTCGAGCTTCGTCACGTCGCGCTCGAGCGTCTTGAGTTCCTTCTGACGGCGATCGAGCACGCGGCCGACAATGAACGTGATCAAGCCTTCCGCGAGCGTGATGACGTCGTTCAGATCCGCGTACGCCATTTCCGGTTCGACCATCCAGAACTCGGTCAGGTGGCGGCGCGTCTTGCTCTTCTCGGCACGAAACGTCGGACCGAACGCGTAAACCTTCCCGAGCGCCATCGCGTTCGCTTCGTTATAGAGTTGGCCGCTCTGCGTGAGGAAGGCCTTCTCGTTGTCGAAATACTCGACGGGGAAAAGGGTGGTCGTGCCTTCGCACGCCGCCGGCGTGAAGATCGGCGTATCGGCCAGGATGAAGCCCTCGTTGTTGAAGTAGTCCCTGACGGCGTTGATGATCTCGTGACGCACACGGAGGATCGCAGTCTGCCGCTCCGCCCGAATCCACAAGTGACGTCGATCCATCAGGTAATCAACGCCGTGTTCCTTTGGCGTGATCGGATAGTCGTTGGCTTCGTTAACGACTTCGAGTCCGTTGGCGATCAGTTCGTAATTGCCGGGATTCTTCGGGTGTTCCTGCACCGTCCCCGTGACGACGATGGCGCTTTCCTGGCCGAGGTGATCGGCTTTCTGGAACGTGGCTTCGTCGACGTCCTTCTTGCCCATCACCACCTGCAGGAAGCCCGTGCCGTCACGCACAGAGAGGAAGTGGATCTTGCCGCTCGATCGGCGGTTATTCAGCCAGCCCTTGATCGTGACGTTCTGTCCGACGTGCTCGCCGACCTTTGCAATTGTGGTTTGTGTCATCTGTGTCATCTGCGGCGCATTAGGTCTCGTCCATCCCTAGCATCTCGTCACCGATGTGGAGAAGAGATTCCAATCGCTCGCGCGCCTTCGCGGCCTGCTCGAGGATCGGCGTGCGATCGGCCGCCACCGCCAGTTCGAACATCCACACGCCGTCATAGCCGACTTTCTGAAACGCCAGCGTCGTCGCATCCCAGTCGATCACGCCCTTACCGGGGACCAGGTGATCGTCAGACCGCCCGCGATTATCGTGGAGATGCGTCGTGATGATGTGGCCTGAGCACGTTTCGATCGCGTCGACGACGTCGCCCATCATGCGCGCGTGACCGGTGTCCATGCAGATACCCAGCGAAGTCGCGTCGATCTCGCTTTCGAGGAGATCGACCAGCGCGGACGGCGTCGAAATCTCGTTCGGGATCACTTCCACAGCGATCTGCACGCCGAACTGTCGTGCAATCGGTGACAGCTCTTCGAGGCTGCGCAGCAGCGCGCCGGTACTGTTGTCGCCGGCCGCGGCGTATGGGACGGGCACGCCGCAGTGCTGCACGAGCACCTTATACGGGACAGCGGCTGCGACTTCGAGTGCCGCCAGCGTTTCCGCCACGGCGGCCTTGCGTTTCGCTTCGTCGGCCGAGGCGATACTGACGCCGTCTTCCCATGTGCCGCCGCCCCCGTACTTCCTGGCAATCGGCGCATGCATCGAGTGGAGCGTCAGCCGCGTATCGTCGAGCCACTCCGCGAGGGCGATCGCCGAGCGGCGATCGCGGTAATCGAAGTGGCTGCGCAAGGCGAACACTTCGACCGCGTCGAAGCCGTGCGCGGCTATCTCGACGAGGTGCTCGCGATCGAGCCGGTCGCCAACGTAGAGGTGCGTGGAAATGCCAAACATCTCACAACCATGGATCGAGTAAGGTCTGCAGCCGCTCGAAGCGGGGGTACTTCGCGAGGTTGGCCTTCACGAAGGCCACCGTGCGCGGAATGTACTGAATATAAACCGTGTTGTTGCGCGACGTTGTCATGTAGCCGAAAGTGCCGAGCGCCTTGAGGTTGCGCTGCAGCGCCATCACGTCGAAACGCCGCCGGAATTCCGCCTCGTTCGCCTCCCCCTTTAGCGCGAGGAAGAACGCGATCAGCTCATCCACCTGCTGCGGTGTCAGGTCGACGTACGAATCGCGGAGCAGCGACACGAGGTCGTAGGTATCCGGACCCATCCGGGCATCCTGGAAGTCGATGATGTAGAGCGAGCCGCCGTGAAGCATCAAGTTGCGGCTGTGATAGTCGCGGTGGCAGAGGACGCGCGGATCGGCGGACAACTCGTTGACGATGGCCGACCACTCCGCGCGCAACGCGTCCCGTTGCGCGTCGGTCGGTGTCACGCCCTTGTAGCCGAGCAGGTAGTGCTTGACGAAGAACTCCAGCTCCCACGTCAGCTTCTCGATGTCGAAGGCGATGCGATACGGCGGGTAGGCGTCTGACTTCAGCGCCTCGCCGCGTTGCTGCATGCGGGCGATGAAGGTCACCGCCTGCCGGTAGAGCGCCGCGTGTTCCGACGGCGTCGCCGCGCCGAGATGCGCCTGCAACGTGACGTCGCCAAGATCTTCCAGCGCCAGCACACCAAGAGGATCGGAGTGGTAAAGGATCTTCGGCACCGGCACTGGCACTTCCGACAGCAGCTTCGCGATGGCGACAAACGGCATCGCGTGAAAGTCAATCGGCCCGGCATGCAGCGCCAGCACGATCGACTTACTGTTCTTCAACAGCAGGCGGAAGTAGCGGCGGTCGGAGGCGTCGCCAGTGAGCGGCACGACCTTCTGCGTTTGATCGGTGAGCCGGTGTTCAGCGAGAAATTGTTCTAAGCGAGGTTCCATCAGAAAGGCGTCGCGACCACTCTATTGTCGCGCATGACGATCGTCGCTCGTGAAAATTTCGCGCCGTCCGGGATGACGACGTCATCGGCGACGACGCAGTCGCTCAACGTCACGCCGCTACCGATGCGGACGCGATCCCACAGGATCGTGTTGATCAGCGATGCGCCCGCGGCGATGGTGCAATCCCGGCCGCGATCGAGCGGCCGTCCTTCGCGTTGGGCGATCGTCCGCGCCGTATCGAGATAGTCGCGCGGCGAGCCGATGTCGTAATACGACGCCTGCGAGTAGAAGATGCGGACGGCTTCTGGCCTGGCGGCGATCAGCGGTGGGTAGATGCCATGCACCGTCTCCGATACGGCGTTGGGGTCGAGGCCCGCAAACACCGACGCGTTGACCACCTGCACTCCGATGTAGTGAAACGCGCCGGGCTGTTTGCCGAATCCGGACACCATGCCGTGCTGGTCCGCGATTACCCCGTTGTAGCCCGGCAGCCCGTCGATCACGGCCATGGTGACGAGCGCGTTCGTGTCGGCGTGCTGCTGCACGAGTGCGCGCACGTCGACGTCGGTGATCATGTCGCCGTTGACGATCAGGAAGCGATCGGCTTCGAGCAGCGGGATCGCCCGCGCCGGTCCGCCGGCCGATCCCAATACGCGCGACTCCCAGGAATAGCGGACCGTCAGGTCGAATGCCGATCCATCGCCGACAATGCGCGTGATCGAGTCCGGACGGTGATGGAGGTTGAGCACGGCGCGCGTCAGGCCTGCATCGCGCAACTGGCGGAGCATGCGCGCAATCAGTGGCGTGCCGGCAATCGGTAACGCCGGTTTCGCTCGATACGATGACAGAGGTTGCAGCCTCGTTCCGAGGCCTGCCGTCAGCACTAATGCGGGAAGCACAGAGCGTGTCTCGACGAAGCGCTGCCAGCGCGAAGTCGGCCGGTCATTCCTCAGCACGGCCGGCGAACACCATGTGATGTCCGTCTAGGCCGTTGGCGTCGCGATGCTGCAGGAATAGGAAGCGATACGAGTCGGTGATGTAGTCGGCCGTGGTCTTGCCGAGCGAGGCGGCGATGTGGTGGATCGCGTCTTCGCTGCCTTCGATCTCGACGAACACCCCGACCGGGGTCTCGTCGATCGCGATCACCGCATCATCAGCCGTGAATTCCTCGCGATACTTTTCGTAGCGGAACCACACGTGCAGACCGAGCTCCTCGAGAATCGTCTGCAGCGTTGCGGCGTCGGCGACGACGGTTTCGTATTCCTCGCGCACCTTGATCGCCGCCGGGATCACCGGGCCCTTGAACGTCAGCAGCGCCTTGCCGCCTTCCGACCGCACCCGTAGTGTCGAGCGCTGACGGCGGAGACGCTCGTCGTCTGTGTCGAAGAGCAGATCTTCTTGGAGGCGGCGGCCGAGGAGGGGAGTGGCGCCGAGCGCGAGGATTTTTTCTCGCGCTTCGTCGGCCGCATCAAACCGAAGTTTGATTTCTCGCTCGAGAGCCATCAGGGTCAGTCGATGTCGACTTGTGGCTCAGTCTTTACGAACGGTGAAGAACTGCTCCTGGCCACCGCGGATCACCAGCAGGAATGCGGTGCCGCCCGAGGGCACGGCGTTCAGCGCGCGGCTGGCATCCTGGGGGGTGCGCACCGGCTGGCGGTTGACGCGCGTAATGATGTCGCCGCGCGCGATTCCGGCGCGGAAGGCGGGACTGCCTTGTTCGACGTCGGAGACCAGCACGCCCTGCGTGTCGGCGGGCGCGCGCAGGCGGCGCGCCGTATCGGCATTGAGCGCGCTCAGGGTCACGCCGAAGCCCTGCGACTCCTGCTCGTCCGGCTCAGTGCTGGTGCGCTGCGGTTCGGTACGATTGCTCTCTTCATCGAGGTTCAACTCGTCGACCGTCAGTGACAGCGTCATTTCTTTCTTGTCGCGCAGCACCTTGATCGGCACGGTCGTGCCCGGCTTGGTCGCCACCACGGTCGAGACCAGCTCGTCGCGGTTCTTGACCACCTTGCCGTTGAACTCGAGGATGACGTCGCCCGGCTCGATGCCGGCCTTCGCCGCCGGCATGCCCTTGCTCACCGTGCCGACGAGTGCGCCCTTGCGCTCCTTCAATCCGAACTCCGCGAGTGCGTCGGCAGGAACCGGCGACACGCTGACGCCGATCACGCCGCGCGAGATCTTGCCGCTGATCAATTGCGGGATCAACTCGCGCACGCTGTTAATCGGGATCGCGAAGCCAATGCCGATGTTGCCCTGCTGGCGCGAGTCCGTATAGATCGCGGTGTTGATGCCGACCACTTCGCCGCGCGCGTTGAGCAGCGGGCCGCCCGAGTTGCCCGGGTTGATGGCGGCGTCGGTCTGCAGCACGTCGGCGAAGCGCTGCTGCGCCACCGGCAGGTTGCCTGCGCGCGTCGCGCTGATCACGCCCACGCTGACGGTGTGGCCGAGGCCGAACGGGTTGCCGATGGCCATCACCCAGTCGCCGGGCTGCATTTGCGCCGAGTCGCCGAACTTCACCTCGGCAAGATCGGGCTTGCGGTCGATCAATTGGATCAGCGCGCTGTCAGTCAGCGGATCGTGTCCGACCAGCTTCGCGTCGTGATACACATCGCCGTCTTCGCCGAAGAAGCCGACCTCGATCTTGGTGGCGCCCTCGATCACGTGATTGTTGGTGAGGATGTAACCGAGCTGCTTGTTGATCACGAAGCCGGTGCCGGCGGCCTGCGTCTCCTGCTCGCGCGGGCGGCGCTGCGGTTGCTGCTGCGGCCGGTTCTGGCTGCCGCTGCCGCCGCCGCCAAAGAACCGTTCCAGCAGGTCGTCGTTGCTGCCGCCGCCGAAGAAATCGCTCATTTCCTGCGCGCGCTGCTTGGAGGTGCTGCGGATGTTGACCACCGCCGGCGACATCGCCTTCGCGATGTTGCGGAACGTGCTGGCGTCAACCGGCCCGCTCAGCGGCGCGCTGTTCATTGGCGGCACCGCAACGGTGGACTGCGCCGATGACACCGGCGTCAGGTCGAGGCGCGAGGCGATCACCATCCCCACGGCCAGCGAAGCCACCATGATCAGGAACGAATAAAACAGCGTCGTCTTTCTAAGACCGGTCGACATGAAGCCTCTCCTTACTGCGACAACAATGACAGGATAGCCTTTTGACGCGGACCCGTCACTTCCGGTCCGCGGGCCGTCCAGACCATATTGATCTCGGTCCGAACGCCAAACTCCTTGAAATACAGCCCAGGTTCGATGGTGAAACCGCTGCCCGGGATGATGCGCCGCTCGTCGTGGGTCTCGTAATCGTCCAGGTGTGCGCCGTTGCCATGCACGTTCTCACCAAGGCTGTGGCCGGTGCGATGCAAAATCGCCTCTTCATAGCCGGCGTCGATCAGCACCTGTCGCGCGGCTTTGTCGGCTTCGAAGCCGCGGACCTCCCGGCCATGTGTTGCGGCGTTCTGCACCGTGTCGACCGCCGCATCTCGCGCGCGGCAGATCGCATCGAACGCCTTTGCCATGTGATCGGGAATGGTCGGACCCGTGAAGCCGACCCACGTGATGTCTGCGTAGACTGCGCCGGGTGCGCGGAGTTTGCCCCAGAGATCCAACAGCACGAGTTCGTTCTTGTGGATCACGCGGTGCTGGGCGGCGGTGGCGAGGTAATGCGGATTGCCGGCATTCTCCTGCGCCGACACGCACGGCGCCGAATCGGCCACGAGGCCCTCCTCGTTGAACCAGCCGACCATCTTCTGCTGGATGTCGTACTCGGTGGTGGGCACGCCGTCCCGTAACCGCCGCGTGACTTCCTCGTAAGCCTTGTCCTTGATCCGATACAGCTTTTCGGACGCGGTGCGATGGGTCGCGATCGCGGCCTCGCTCCAGCGCGCTTCGAACTGCTGGATGAGATCACCCGATGACACGACGTCTGGGCCGATCGATCGAATCAGCTCGATCGTGCCGGCGTCGACGCGCGACACGTAAGGAATGTTGTTGTTCGGCGAGTACTCCATGGCCAGCCGCTTGACCGCGCCGAGGATCTTCTTCAGGCCGGCGTGCAGTTGTTCGCGCCCCGCGTAAACGGTCTTCGATCCCGGAAGGTGATCGAGATTGTGCCGTTCGATCGCATGCACCAGCGCGCGCGGCTCGCCGGACTGGGGGATCAAGTAGAACCAGCGGCGCGTGGCGAGATGGCCGCCGCCCGTGCCCATGCCGGCGAGTCGATACGAGACAGGATTCGAACCGTGAAAATCGTACAGCAGCCAGGCATCGAGGCCATCGGCCTTGAGCGCCTGCTGGACGGCGCCGATATCGAGGGACATATTCACACGATTATACCGGCCGGCGAACCATGCCCCGCATGCCGGCGTCCTATAATCAGTGACGAGATTTAGTGATCTCGCGACTTGGTGACCTGGTGATTTGGACGACCGTATGAAGAGCCGACTTCTTTCCCTTGTGATGATCGTGGCTGCCGCAGCCGGACTTGCCGCGCAGACCCCCGCGCAGCCGCCACCACCGCAGCAGCCGCAGATCACGTTTCGCGCCGAAGTGAACTACGTCGAGGTCGACACGCGTGTGCTCGACAAGGACGGCAAGTTCGTTGAAGGGTTGAAGCCCGAAGATTTCCAGATCCTCGAAAACGGCAAACCGCAGAAGGTCACGGCGTTTTCGGTCGTCAACATTCCCGTTGAGCGCGTCGAGCAGCCGCTGTTTGCGTCCAAGCTGATCGAACGGGACGTGCGCACCAACCTCGAAGGCGCCGATGGCCGCATCTACGTGATCGTGCTCGACGACCTGCACACCGCCGCGTTGCGCTCGCAGCGCATCAAGGCGGCGGCGAAACTGTTCATCGAGCGCTACGTCGGTGCCAACGACCTCGCCGCCGTCGTCCACACCAGCGGCCGCGGTGATGCCGGACAGGAATTCACCAACAGCCAGATCCGCCTGGTCAAAGCGGTCGATAAGTTCATGGGCCGCAAGCTCGACTCTGCGACGTCGAACCTGATCAACGACGTCCAGAACCGCGCCGGCACATCGATGGCGAGCGACCCGGCACGGGACATGGACGACAAGGAGCGCGGTTACAACGCGCGCAACACGCTCGACAACATCAAGAACCTGTCCAATTACCTCGGCAACATTCGCGGCCGCCGCAAGGCGATCGTGTTCTTCAGCGAAGGCATCGACTACAACATTGACAACCTGCTGAGCGACACGTTCACGGAAGGGACTGCGGTGATGGATGCGACGCGCGACATGATCGCCGCGGCGACCCGCGCCAACGTCGCCATTTACGCGGTCGATCCGCGCGGGCTTGGCGCCGAGTTCGAAGATCTCGCCGGCATTCAATCATTTCCGGACGATACGTCGCTCGGTTTAGGCATGGGGTCGATCTTCAATGAAGTGCGCCTGTCGCAGGACAGCCTTCGCGTCATGGGCGAAGAGACCGGCGGCTTCGCGGTCGTCAACCGCAATGATTTCAAGGACGCATTTCAGCGCATCGTCGACGACAACAGCTCGTACTACGTGATGGGGTATTACTCCAGCAACGACAAACGCGATGGCCGCTTCCGCAAGATTGAAGTGAAGCTGCCCAACAAGCCCGGTTACGTGGTGCGCGCACGCAAGGGCTATGTCGCGCCCCGCGGCAAGGCGCCCGAATCGAGGGCAGCATCGAAGGACGGATCGTCTCCGGAGTTGCGCGATGCGCTGGAGAGCCCGCTGCCGCTTTCGGGTTTGCCGATGGCAGTCACCGCCGCGGTATTCAAAGGCCCGGCGCCAAACGGGTCTGTCGTGATCTCGGCCTTCATTAACGGCCGCAGTCTGCCGTTCGCCGACGAGGGCGGCATGATGAAGAACGACCTCGAAGCGATCGCCGTGGCGACAAACGAGAAGGGCAAGACGTTCGCGACCGGCCGCAACACCGTCACGCTGAACATGAAGCCCGACACGGCCAAGCGGGTGACCGCCACCGGCTTCCGCATCATCTCGTCGCTGGATCTCGCGCCCGGCCATTACACCTTGCGCGTTGCGGTGCGTGAAGGCAACACGAAGAAGGCCGGCTCGGTGAATTTCGATCTCGACGTGCCGGATTTTCTGAAAGAGCCGCTGACCATGAGCGACATCGCGCTGACCTCGCAGCTGAGCGGCGTCGCGCCGACGATTCGCCCGAAAGATCCGCTCGAGAAGTTGCTCCCGGGCCCGCTGACGAGCTATCGCGAATTTCCGCAGGCCGACGAGATCGCGCTGTTCACCGAGATTTACGACAACGTGAAACAGGCGCACAAGACGCAGATCGTCGCGACCGTGAAAGCCGAAGGCGGCACGCAAGTATTCACGACTCGCGAAGAACGCGACAGTGCCGACCTGAAGGGCTCAGCGGGCGGTTACGGATTCGAGGCGCGAATTCCGTTGAAGCAGCTCGCACCCGGGTTGTATGTCCTGCGCGTCGAAGCGACTACGCAAGTCGGTGATCGCGCCACGACGTCGAAGGAAATCGTGTTCCGCGTGCAGGGATAGAGAGTCATGTTGTTGCCACTGTTGCTGGTCATCGCCATGCAGTCCGCGTCGTCATCGGTGACGGTCATCAGCCGCGCGGAAATGAGCATGGTCGACTCGCCGCGCCAGGCGGTGGCGCGTAGCACCGCGGAGTGGGCGGCGTTATGGCGGCAGCACGATTGGGATTCCGCGCCGCCAAAGATCGACTTCAACACGCGCACGGTGATCGCAGTGTTCCTCGGCTCCCGGCCGAGCGCGGGCTTCGCCGTCGAGATCGTCGGCACGCGCGAAGCGAATGGCACGCTGATCGTGCAGTGGCAGGAGCGGCGTCCGTCCCGCGATAGCGTCTCCGCCCAGGTGCTGACGTCGCCGGCAATCATCGCCTCGATTCCAAAATTTGCCGGCGAGATCAAGTTCGAGAAGGTCGAGCCGTGAGCGGCGCCACCAGCACCGGCGTTGACGCGCGGTTGTCATCGCTACTGTGCTACGCCGGCTGGTGGGTCACTGGCCTGGTGTTCCTGTTTGCCGAGCGCCGTAACGGCGAAGTGCGCTTTCACGCCGCGCAATCACTGATCGTCTTCGGCGCGCTGTCGGCGGCGTTGCTCCTCAGCGGCGGCATCAGCGCAGTCGTGTTCGTGGTGGCGACGGCGCGATTTCAGATGGCGCAGGCGTTTGGCTACGTGATCTGGTTCGTCGCGGTGTTGCTGTGGCTGTTCCTGCTGATGAAAACCTGGCGGGGTGAAACCTGGCGGGTACCGATCGCCGCTGACCTCGCGGTGAAGATTGCCGGCTAAAACAAAGAGCGGCATTTCTGCCGCCCTTTTAATTCTCAACTTTTTTGAACTTTAACTTTTAATTTCTGTTCCTACTCCGTCTTCGGAACGTCGATCTTCGGCACCTTCTTCGGCTTCACGTTGCCGTTGGCGTGGATGAAGTTGTAGCTGTTGCTCTTCATTCGGGCGTTGAAGGGCGTCGTCAGGGTGACGTTGATCACTTCGCCGGGCATGAACGGCCGCGGGTGGCGATACACATCGCCGCCGGCGAGGTTGCCGGTCCCATCCGACCAGCTTTCTTCCAGCCGGAAGCCGGCCAGCGGACCAGGCGACGTGTTCTTGATGGTCATCGTCGTTACGATGTTGGCGCCGTTGCGCTTGGTGTTGGGCGCCGTGAATTCGACCGTCGCGTCACCGCGGTACGGCGAAATCAGTTTTCTGGGAGCAGCCGGAGCGGCAGGCGCAGGCGTCTGCGCGATTGCCACCGGGGCAAACAAGAACCCGAGGGCCGCAGCCAGGGCCACAGTCCGCTGGAACACTTTCATACGAAATCCTCCGTTGACGCGATTATATCCGCCAACCCTACATTTCACCATTCCAGTCTTCCGGCTCCGCTGCGGTCGCGCGGAAAACTTCGAGGTGCCACTTGCCGCCGCCCCACGGTTCGATCACCTCGGTGGCGACGACATCGACGAGCAACTCGGCGAAGGTGCGGCCTTCAGGATCGCCGTCGAGGTTGTAGGCGGCGTCGTCCCAGCCGAAATTCGGGTACAGCGTCATCGTCAGGAACAGATCGTAGCCATCGTCGACGACGATGATCTGGCCGACGGGACGCTTCTGGGCGGAGTGATAGACGAGATACTTCTCGGCGCTGTGCGCGCGGATGTAGCGCTTGAGCGCGAAGTCGCGCGCGACGATTTCTTCAACGGCGATCTTCTTGTCCCAGCATTCGCGGCAGTAGCGTTCTTCGCCGCGCGGCTCTGACACTTCCTTGGCGCCGCACAGGACGCACCCTTTCTTGCTGCCGATGGACTTGCGGGACATATCTAACGGATATTACTTCAAGCCGCACGCATGACGAGACCCCTTCGCCGCCTGACATTGATCCTGCTCGGGATCCTACTGCTCGTCATTCCCGCGAATGCGCAGGTCGCGCCGCATTTGCCGCCGCTCGATCGCTCGCTGCCGCCTCGAGCGGAGTCGATCTATCGGCAGCTGTCGCAGACGACTGATGCGAAGGTCGCGATGGACGTCGTCACATTCATGGCGCCACTGTGGCGTCTTGCCGGCAATCCGGCGTTCGAACAATCGCAGCAGTTGATCTTCGGCAAGTTGTCCGCAGCGGGTCTGAAGCCGCACTTCGAGGAATTCGCGAATCCAAACGGTGGGTGGGACCACACGACGGGCACCGTGCGCATCGGCGGTGCGAATGGCGAGATCGTGTTATCGCGCGAACTGCATCGCGTCGCGCTGGCCATCAATTCGTACAGCACGGCCGCGGGCGGCGAGACCTACGCGCTGGTTGACGTCGGCACAGGAACATCAGCCGCCGCTTACGAAGGCAAAGACGTCAAGGGTGCGGTGGTACTGACGAGCGGGCCGCTCGGCCAGGTGTTTACGCAAGCGGTGCGGAATCGCGGCGCGGCGGGTGTGATTTCAAGCGAGATCGCGGCGTATACACGTCCGACGGAGACGCCAGATGTTTTGCAATGGGGATCGATTCCGAAAGATGCGGCGCTGCACGCCTTCGGATTCAAGGCCACGCCGCGAGCCGCTGCGCGGCTGAAGGCGGAGCTCGCGAAGGGCGCGGCGAGGGTTCATGTCGAGATTGCGTCGACCTTTCACGATCGCCCGAATCGCTCGCTGATTGTGGAAATTCCCGGCGCGGCCCATCCCGACCAGCGCATCGTGCTGGCGGCGCACGTGCAGGAGCCGGGCGCGAACGACAATGCGAGCGGTTGCGGCACGTTGCTCTCCGCGGCGCTGGCGCTGCAGCGCAACATCCAGAACGGAGCGCTTGCGCCACCCGCGCGCACGATCACATTTATGTGGGTCGACGAGATTCGCGGCAGCCAGCAGTGGATTAAGGATCACGCAGCCGACGTGCCAAACGTCGTCGCGATGCTGTCGCTGGACATGACTGGCGAAGATAGCTCGCGGACGGGTGGCACCTTCCTGATCGAGAAGCAGCCCGATCCGTCAGCAGTATGGGAGCGTCCCTCGGATCCGCACTCCGAGTGGGGGGCCAGCAAAGTCGACGCCGCAATGCTGCGGGGGATTTTTCTGAATGACCTACACCTTGCCGTCGCTCTGCGGCTGGCGCGCGACACCAACTGGGTAGTGCGCACCAATCCCTACGAAGGCGGCAGCGATCACACGGTCTTCATGAACGCGAAGGTGCCTTCGCTGCTGAATTGGCACTTCACCGACCGTTACTACCACACCAATCTGGACACGATCGACAAGGTGAGTGCCGCGGAGATGCAACACGTCGCCATTGTTGTCGGAACCACGGCGCTCTTCCTCGCCTCTGCCGGTGAGAGCGATGTGGCGCCGATGACGAGGTTGATGGAGGCGGCTCGCGACGCCAGACTGGCGACCGAGCAAAAAAATAACGCCACGCCCGAAATTCTCCAGGCGTGGCGCAAGTGGTACGACGAGGCGATTGCGTCGGTCGTTAGGTTGTCGAAGTGACCGCCGACCGCGACGCCGGCCCGTACATTTCAGACACGTATTGTTTGACCATGCGCCGCGTCGAGAAGCGCGGCACGTTCGAACGCATCGCTTCGCGGACGACGGTGATCCAGCGGTGCGGCAGGCCGCGGCCGTCGCGATCGCGGTCGTAAAACGCGGGCACGACCTCGTTTTCCAGCAGCTCGTAGAGCGCGTTGGCGTCCGCGGCATCGGTCGCCGGGTGATCGTCGGGATTGGTGTGGCTCTCGATCAGCCAGCCGTTGCGACCGTTAAAGCCTTCCGCCCACCAGCCATCGCCAATGCTCAAGTGCGGGACGCCGTTCAGTGACGCCTTCATGCCGCTCGTGCCGCTGGCTTCGAGCGGCTTGCGCGGATTGTTGAGCCACACATCGCAGCCTTGGACGAGGTAGTGCGCGACATGCATGTCGTAGTCGTCGATAAAGGCGAGCCGGCCGCCGAATTTTGGATCGAGCGCGTGCTTGAAGACCCGCTGCAGGTGATGCTTCGCGGGTTCGTCGGCCGGGTGCGCCTTGCCCGCGAACACGATCTGCACCGGGCGATCGAGGGTGGTGAGAATGCGCGCCAGGCGATCGGGATCGTGGAAGATCAGCTCGGGTCGCTTGTAGGCCGTAAAGCGCCGCGCGTACCCGAGCGTAAGCGTTTCCGGATCGAGCATCGCGCCTGCCGACACGATCCGGCTCTGGCCGACGTGCTCGTGCGCGAAGCGGGTGCGCATGCGCTCGCGAACGAATGAGAACAGGTCGTAACGCAGCGCCTGGCGCATCTCCCAGATTTCCGAATCGGGGATGTCGTTAAGGCGTTCCCACATGGCTGGGTCGTCGACGTTGTCCAGCCAGCCCGGACCGAAGTGATGATCGAGCAGCGCGAACACCGGGCCGGCCATCCAGGTTGGCACGTGCACACCGTTGGTGATGCTGCGCACCGGAATTTGATCCTGCGGCACATCAGGCCACATCGGCCGCCACATCGACCGTGTCACTTCACCGTGCAACGCGCTCACGCCGTTGACAAACGACGATGTGCGCAGCGCCAGCGCGGTCATGTTGAACTGCGAGCCGTTGCCGCTGCCGTTGTCGTATTCGCCGAGCGAGAGGAAGCTCTGGCGATCCTGGCCGATTTCGCCCCAGGTCCCGGCGAGGTGTTTCTCGACCAGATGGAACGGAAACGCATCGTGGCCGGCAGGCACCGGCGTGTGCGTGGTGAACACTGTTGATCGCCGGACTTCTTCGAGCGCATCATCGAACGAGCGGCCGTGTTCGATCATCTCGCGAATCCGCTGCAAGGCCACGAACGCGGCGTGGCCCTCGTTCAGGTGCCACACCGTTGGTTGAATGCCGAGCGAACGGAGCGCGCGGACGCCGCCGATACCGAGGATGATTTCCTGCTGGATGCGTGTTTCGCTGCCGCCGCCATACAACCGCGCCGACAGTTCGCGATCCCACGGCGCGTTTTCAGCGAGGTCGGTGTCGAGGAGGAACAGTCGCACGCGACCCAACCGCACGCGCCACACCGCGGCGAGCACCGTGCGCTCGCCGAGCGGTACCGCCACCACGCAGGGGCGCCCATCGGCAGTGATCGCGGCCTCGATGGGCGCATCCGTCCAGCTGATCTTCTCGTACCGCTCTTCCTGCCAGCCGTCGTTGGTCATGCGCTGCCGGAAGTAGCCCTGCGGATACATGAAGCCGATGCCGACGAACGGCAGGCCGAGGTCCGCGGCTTCCTTGCAGTGATCGCCGGCCAGCACGCCAAGACCGCCGGCATAGATCGGCAGTGATTGATGTAGCGCGAACTCGGCGGAGAAGTATGCGATGCTGCCGCCATTCAGCATCATCGCCTGGTCGCGCCACCATGGATGCGCCACCGTGCGCGCGTCATCGAGGCCGAAGATCGCCTCGTCGTACAGCCTCAGGAAGTCAGGGTCGCCTGCCACCTCGTTCAGCCGCTCGGACGAAATGCGCTGTAGCATCTGCACCGGGTTGTGCGCGGTGGCGCGCCACTGGCTGTAATCCAGTTTGCGAAACACCTGCCGCGCGCGATCGTCCCAGCTCCACCACAGGTCGAGGGCGAGCTCGTGAAGGCGATGAATGCGAGCGGGAAGCGGAGCAGCTTTCGAGAAACGTTCTTCAGGCATACGTTCGTAAAATGTGGCGTCAGTGAGCGGCGTGAGAGGTGATCAATTCAGAGAAACGCGATAGGTCAATGTTGCCGCCCGACACGACGGCGACGATCTTTCCTGTTCCGGCCTTGCCGCTCAGTGCAGCCGCGATCGCGGTGGCACCGGCGCCTTCTGCGACGACGTGCACGCGTTCGGCGGTCTTGCGCATGGCGCCGGCGATATCGTCGAGCGGCATGACGATCGAGTCGTCGACCAGGCTCTTGAGCAGCGGCCACATCGTCGGCAGCACCGATTTGCCTCCGGCGCCATCGACGAAGGATGGCTGCCATCCTTCGAAGCGGCTGGCTTCGCCGCGCCGCAACGACAAGGCGAGCGGCGCCGCGGTCTCGGGCTCGGCGGCGTAGATCCTGACGCCCGGCTTCTGCGCCTTGATCGCCGAGCCGACGCCGCCCAGCAGTCCGCCGCCGCCGAGCGCGGCAACGACCGCGTCGACGTCGGGGAGGTCTTCAAGGATTTCCAGGCCCGCGGTGGCATTGCCGGCGATGAAATCATCATCGTCGAACGGGTGCACGAAGTGTCCGCGCATACGATTGGACGCGCGTGATTCGACCGTTCGCCAGCACTCGTCGTAGCTGGTTTGAACAATCGTCGCGCCCAGGCTTTCGATGGCGCGCAGCTTCGCTTGCGGCGCCGTGTCCATCGTCATCACCGAGCACGGCACGCCGGCGATCTTCGCCGCGAACGCCACGCCCTGTGCGGCGTTGCCGGCGCTGACCGTCCAGATGCCGTCTTTCATTTGCTCTGGCGTCAGCTTACGCACCGCGTTCCACGCCCCGCGAATCTTGAAGGAGCCGACCGGTTGCAACGATTCGAGCTTGAGGTAGACCTCGGGCTGCGGGCCAGAGCCGGTTGTAAACGGAAGGTCGAGCTTTACGAGCGGCGTGCGAACGGCCGCTTTATACACGTGACGCGCGGCGTCAGTGATGGCGTCGAGGGGAATCTGCCGCATGCGACAGCAAAGGATCGTATCACGCGGCCCTGCTGCTCGGCTCTAGCCTTAACCGGCGTTCTCCCGTGGCTGGTGAAGCAGCGGAGCTGACGCCACCAGCCGCGTGCCAAAGCCGGGCTTTGAAAAAATGCTCAGCGTCCCGCCTACAGCCTCCAGGCGTTCGCGCATGCTGATCAGTCCGAGCCCGCGGTTCCACGTGCCGTCGACGTTGAAGCCGACGCCGTCATCGGTGATCGTCAGGCGAACCCCACTGTCCTGGACGCGATTCAGAATGACCGCGATCTCGCGAGCTTGGCTGTACTTGATCGCATTCTGCAGCGCTTCCTGGACGATTCGGAACAAACAGAGGGTAAGTTCCGGCGACAACGGCGGGATGTCGTCATGTGTGAGCGTGATACTCAGCCCGGGCCGGGACACTTCTCGCTCCAATCCGCGCAGCGCGCCGACCAAGCCGAGTAAATGCAGGCGCGCTGGGTGGAGCTGGTGCGCGAGATCGTGGATGCTGCGAGTGATTTCTTGCGTGCGAGCGACGACGCCGCTGGTGAGATCGGCGGCCTTGCCTTCGAGCGAGCTGCCGAGCATCTTCAAGTCGATGCCGAGCACCGCCATGCGTTGGCTGATGTCATCGTGCAGCTCGCGGGCGATGCGCGCGCGCTCGCGTTCTTGCGCGTTGAGCAGGCGCGCGCCGAGATCGCGGATGCGGTCATAGCTCAATTGCAGCTCGTCCTGCTGCTTGATCAATTTCGCTTCGGCCTGCAGCCGGCGCCGCCGCTGGACGAGCTGCATCGCGATCAAGACCGTCTGTGCGAGTAACGCGATGAGCGCCGCGACGATGTAGCCGCGGTACTGTTCCCACGCGGTCGGCACTCTGAAATTGACGGCGGTGCCGGGGGGCACGCGCGATTCATCGATCCCCCATCGCCGCAGCTGCCGCCAGTCGACTTGCATCACGTTGAGATTCGGAGCGGTCACGCCAATGCGGTCGGCGGATTCGCCTTGCAGGATCCGCAGCGCCAGATCGCCGACAGCGCGAATCTCCGCCTTCTGATCCTTCAGGCTGCCGCCGACCACTCCGCGATTCATTACCGAGTCCACCCAGCTGTATACCGGCGCGGCTGACGCCGCCGTGATCCTGTCAATGTAATCAAGTGGATGAAAATTCACGCCGGCGCCGTCACGGTCGACGATCAGGTAATAGACGATGGCATTCGAACTGAGCGAGGCAAGTCTGCGCTCTAATGCGGCCGTCGGCAGGGCAGTCAGGTAATGGAACACGATCGTCGGCTCGAACGTACGAAATTGCGTCTTGGCGATTTCGAGCAAGCGGTCGTCGTTGGGACTGGCGCCGCTTATGACATACACATCGCGCGCACCCGGTTGGAGCGCCGTGGCGAGCGACACGGTATCGGCGAAGTTGACTTCGGCGAGAATACCGGTCGCATTCGACGGCCGTTCCACGATGCGGTCGCTGAAGAACACGATCGGCACGTCGCCAAAAATCTGCGGGCGCCGCGCGTTCAGGAACCGCAACGGCGATTCACCCATCGCCACCAGCAGGTCGAAGTGATGACCCTGGTACTTGATCTTCAGGAATTCCGAGAACGCGGCCTGGTATTCGAGCTGCGAGACGCGCGCCTGGTCGAGGAATTCCGAGTAATAATCCAACCGGTCGCCGAGGCCGCGTTCGATGATCGCGGGCAGTTCACGATCGCCGACTTCAACGATCTGCGAATCGCGACGGCCTGTGTAAAGCACGAGGACGTCCTTCTGCTGGCGGGCAAGCGCGACGGTTTCGTCGACGACGCCACATGCGAGCAACAGGACGGCAATGATCAGAGGGCGCATCATGCAAAGCGCAATTGGATCGTAGAGGATGAGCTGATGCGAACGCTATCTATTCTGGCGATTTTTGCCGTTCTTGCTGGAACTACGGAGAGCTCCGTTGTGCAGGAAGCGCGCCCTCGGGCTCGCGAATTAGGCGTTTCTCCGGGCGTTTTTGTGCCTGGCCGCCTCAATGCCATCACGGACGTGGCGGGGGTGTCGGTTGGCCACGCGACTTTGAATCAGGGCGACAACATTCGCACCGGCGTCACCGTCGTCGTACCTCATCCGGGCAACGTTTTTCAGGACAAGGTTCCGGGCGCGGTGTTCGTCGGCAATGCGTTCGGCAAGCTGGCCGGCTCCACACAGGTCGACGAGCTTGGCACGATTGAAACGCCGATCGCGCTGACCAACACGTTGAGCGTGGGTGCAGCCGTCGACGGTCTCGTGAAGTGGACGCTCGAGCAACCCGGCAACGACGACGTGCGGTCGGTGAACGCGTTGGTCGGTGAGACGAACGATGGCGGATTGAATGACATCCGCGGCCAGCATGTCCGGCCGCAGCACGTGCTCGACGCACTGAAGGCGGCGACAAGCGGCGTCGTGGAAGAGGGAAGTGTCGGTGCGGGCACGGGCACGCAGGCGTTTGGATGGAAGGGCGGCATTGGCACGTCCTCCCGCAAGCTCGAGGCGCGCTATGGCGGATACACCGTCGGCGTGCTGGTGCAATCCAACTTCGGCGGCGTGCTGACCATTGGCGGCGCGCCGGTCGGAAAGATTCTCGGCCGCTACTCATACCGGCCGGCAGGCCAACAGGCTGGTGGGCCAGCAGGAGAAGATCACGGAGATGGATCGTGCATGATCGTCGTCGCCACCGATGCGCCCGTCGACGCCCGCGACTTGAAGCGCATCGCCGCGCGCGCCGTGTTCGGACTCGCCCGGACGGGCTCCTCGTATAGCAACGGCAGCGGCGACTTCGCGATCGCCTTCTCAACGGCCCCCCAGCTTCGAACCCGCTTCGGCGTTACCGCTGCGCAGGCTCGCACCTTGCTCCCGACCGATGGCGTGTCGCCGCTCTTTCAGGCCGCACTCGAAGCGACAGAAGAGGCCGTTTACAACTCGTTGCTCAAAGCGACGCCCGTGACCAGCCGGTACGGGAAGGCAGAGGCGTTGCCGATCGATCGACTTAAGCAAATATTGGGGCGGTATCCACAAAACTAATAGTTTGACCGTCGTGATAAGCTGTGCCTTGAAATCATGAACGGGTTCTTCGTCCTTACGCGTGTCGGCCTGGCGGGCGTCCTTAGCCTGATTAGCCTTCGCCTATCGACCCACGCGGGATGATGTAGCCCAATTAACCAACAAGGATTTAAAGGGCCATCACCCGCAGGGGAGATGGCCCTTTTGCTTTTTCCTTGGGAAACCGATAAGAGGGGAATCATGGAAGCCGGAAGTACTTTGAAGGTGTGGAAAGATGGCAGCCTGCAGGCGGTCGACAAACGCGATGCCGCGCTGTCGTCGTTGTGCCAGGCCGTTGAGCGCGCGATGCGCGAGCATCAACAGGCGGGCGTGCGCGCGGTGATCCTGATGGTCGATCAGCCGGCAGCAGGGAACACTGCGGTGAAGGCGGAACCGGCCGCTGTGCAGCCGGTCCCGGTTTACGTCGACGTGTTCGAGTCAGGCTACAGCCACGACTCAGGCTACGGGTACGGGGTCTGACGTAGGCGCCACCGACGGTTCGAGGAAAGGCATCCGGGCGCGAAGCTTCGCGCCCACCAGCTCAATCTGGTGATCGCGCTGCCGCTCGCGCTCGGCGTGGAACCATCCGCTCTTCGTCTCACGCGCCAGCTTCTCGGCGTATGCCCCTGACCGGATCTCCGCCAGCATCTTCCGCATCTCGATCTTCGTCTGTTCGGTGACGATGCGCGGGCCGCCGGAGTAGTCGCCATGCTCGGCGGTGTCGCTGACCGAGTAGCGCATGAAGCCGAGGCCGCCGCGATACATCAGGTCAACGATCAGCTTCAGCTCGTGCAGGCACTCGAAGTAGGCGATCTCCGGCTGGTAGCCGGCCTCGACCAGCGTCTCGAAGCCCGCCTTGATCAACGCGCTGACCCCGCCGCACAGCACTGCCTGCTCGCCAAAGAGATCGGTTTCGCACTCTTCCGAGAACGTCGTTTCGATCACGCCGGCGCGCGTGCAGCCAATTCCCTTGGCATAGGCCATCGTCGCGGCGCGCGCCCGCCCGGTGGCGTCGTGGTGGATCGCCATCAGCCCCGGCACGCCGGCGCCTTCCTTGAAAACCTCACGCACGCGATGGCCCGGCGCTTTGGGCGCGACCATCGACACGTCCACGCCGGCCGGCGGCGTGATCCACCCGAAGCGGATCGCGAATCCGTGCGCGAACATCAGCATCTTGCCGGCGTTGAGGTGCGGGGCGATTTGCTGCATGAAAAGATCAGGCTGCACCAGGTCTGGGACGAGAATCATGATCACGTCCGCCCACGCTGCGGCGGCAGCGGGATCGAGCGGCGAGAAGCCGTCTTTCTCCGCCGCCTTCCAGCCGCGGCTGCCGGGGCGAACGCCGACACGCACGTCGGCGCCGCTGTCCTTGAGGTTCAGCGCATGCGCGTGCCCCTGCGAGCCGTATCCGATCACCGCGATCTTGCGCGACAGGATCGGCTGTAGGTCGACGTCGGAATCGTGAATCATCTTCGCCATGATCGAATTACTGCTCCTTAGCTTCGGAAGTGAAATCTTCCACTGCGAGTACCCCAACTTGCCGCTCGAGCAACGACACGATGCGGGCGGCCGTCTTGTCTGAGCCGTCGAACATGATCGTCGCCGACACGGTGGCGCGATCGTGCGAGGCCACTGCCGTGAACGCCTCGGCGCGCACGCGCTGTCGCCGCAACACCGAGGCGACGCGATCGAGCGCGTCGATCTCGTGCTCGTAACGGACGACGATGGTGCGCGGGCGCAGTTCGTCGATCACAGCAGATCGGCTCCCGTTTCAACCAGTGCGCTCGGCCGCTTGATCATCTCGTGCAATGCGGCGCCCGGCGACACCATCGGGTAGACGGTGTCTTCCTGCTCGACGCGGAAGTCCATGATTACGGCGCCGGCTGAGGCGCGCGCGTGGCGCAGCGCATCCGCCATGTCGGCGCGTCGCGTCACACGCACACCAGCCAGGCCGTGCGCATCGGCGAGCTTCACGAAGTCGGGTGACTTCATGGGGGTCGCCGAGTAGCGGCGCTGGTGGAAGAACTCCTGCCACTGCCGCACCATGCCGAGATAGCCATTGTTGATGATGGCGACGTTGACCTTGACGTTTTCCTGCACCATCGTCTGCAACTCGGCTTGCGTCATCTGGAAGCCGCCGTCGCCGACGATCGCCCACACTTCGCGATCCGGCCGTGCCATCCTGGCGCCGATCGCCGCGGGCACGCCGAAGCCCATCGTGCCCAGCCCGCCCGAGGTGATGAAAGTGCCGGGCTCGGCGACTTTGTAGTACTGCGCGGTCCACATCTGGTGCTGGCCCACGTCGGTGACGATGATCGCGCGGCCGGCGGTGGCCTTCCAGATGTCGTGAATGACGTGCGCGGCGCAGAAGCGGCCATCATCCGGAAGGTCCTCGATGTCGCGGACCGTTGCACCGCCCGCCATCTCGCCGATCCGGGTGAGCCACGCGTCGTGGTTTGCCGAGTGGACGAGCGGCAGCAGGTCTTTGAGCACGGTCTTGAGATCGCCGGCAATGGCGACCTCCGCGCGCACGTTCTTATTCAGTTCAGACGGATCGATGTCGATGTGAATCTTCTTCGCGTCCGGCGCGTAATGTGTCAGCTTCCCGGTAACGCGATCATCGAAGCGCATGCCGAGCGCGATCAACAGGTCCGCTTCCTGGATCGCCTCATTGACCCAATGCTCGCCGTGCATGCCCATCATGCCGAGGTTGAGCGGGTGATGTGCGGGCACGCAGCCGATGCCGAGCAGTGTCATCGACACCGGAATGTGCGCGCGTTCGGCGAGCTCCAGGACGTCGGCGCACGCGCCGCTTTTCAGAATGCCGTGCCCGGCCAGGATCACCGGCTTCTTCGCCTTGGCGATGAGCTCCGCCGCGCGTGCGATGTTCGTTGGCCTCTGGAGGGCGGCTTCTTTAGCGTCCGTCGATGAGGACGCCTTGCGGCGACGGCTGCAGCCGTCGACTGCCAACGCCGATCGAGATTCGAAGTCGCACTCTTCCTGCTGCGCGTTCTTGGTGATGTCGACCAGGACCGGCCCCGGCCGACCGGTCGTCGCAATCTCAAAGGCCCTACGCAACGTCGGTGCAATGTCCTGCGCCCTGGTCACGAGGAAGTTGTGCTTCGTGATCGTCAGCGTAATGCCAGTGACATCGGTCTCCTGGAACGCATCAGATCCGATCAGCGCCTCATGGACTTGCCCCGTAATGCAAACGAGCGGAATGGAATCCATCATCGCGGTGGCGATACCGGTGACGAGGTTCGTCGCACCCGGTCCCGAGGTTGCCATCGCAACGCCGACCTTGCCGCTCGCGCGTGCGTAGCCGTCGGCCATGTGGGTGGCGCCCTGTTCGTGGCGGACGAGAACGTGGCGAATCGGATGATCGAGCAGCGCGTCGTATGCCGGCAGAATTGCGCCGCCGGGATACCCGAACACGGTGTCGACGCCCTGTTCCACCAGGACCGACCAGATGATGTGCGCGCCCTTCGTTTTCATAAGTTTGGGTGGCTGATTCAATGGTTATGCCAGCTGATCAGCTTGGCGCCGCTCGTAGGCGGTAATGTCTGATTCGTGATTCAGGATGAAATCAATGTCGTCCTGGCCGTCGAGCAGCCGGCGGCGGGACGCCTCATCGATCACGAAGCTTTCGCGAAGAGAAAAATTGTCAGTGACCTGACAATTATTGAGATCGACTTCAACCGAATAGTCCTGCTCGTGCTCGGCGCGCGACTGGATTAATTCAACCGCTGACTCGGATAACGCCACGGGCAGCATGCCGTTGCCGATTGCGTTATTGCGGAAGATGTCGGCGAACGACGGCGCAATGACGATGCGGAAGCCGGCATCGAGAAGTGCCCACGCCGCGTGCTCACGCGACGAGCCGCAGCCGAAGTTCATGCCCGCGGCCAGCACCGACGCGCCTTGATACTGCGGCTGGTTCAACACGAATGACGGATCGAGTTTCCAGTCGTTGAACAGGAATGGTCCGAAGCCGGATCTTTCAATCCGCTTCAGGAACTGCTTGGGAATGATCTGATCCGTGTCGACGTGATTGCGGCGGAGGGGAGCGACCTTGCCGCGATGCTGCTGCAATGGTTGACGCCCGCTCATCGGTATTCCCATTCGCGAACGTCAGTGAAGTGGCCGTTGATCGCAGCGGCAGCGGCCATCGCCGGGCTCACCAGGTGCGTGCGTCCGCCGCGCCCCTGCCGGCCTTCAAAGTTGCGATTGCTCGTCGACGCGCATCGCTCGCCATCGCCAAGGATGTCGTCATTCATGCCCAGGCACATCGAGCATCCGGGCTCGCGCCACTCGAATCCGGCATCGGCAAAGATGCGGTCGAGGCCTTCGCGCTCGGCATCAGCCTTGACTTGCTGCGACCCCGGCACGACCAGCGCCCGCACCCGCGTGCTGACCTTGTGGCCCCGGGCCACCGTGGCGGCGGCGCGAAGGTCTTCAATGCGCGCATTGGTGCACGAGCCGATGAACACGCGATCGATCGGCACGCTCTCGATTGCCATGCCCGGCGTGAGGCCCATGTAGGCGAGCGCTCGTTCCATCGCGCGCGCATCGCCTTCGGTATGCGCGCTCTTTGGATCGGGCACGTTGCCTGTCACCGGTTCGACCATGTCGGGACGCGTTCCCCAGGTGACGAGCGGCGCAAGCGCGCTGACGTCGATCGTGACCTCGGCATCGAAGCGCGCGTCGCGATCGCTTTTCAATGCGTTCCATCGCGTGACGGCGGCATCCCAGTCGGCGCCGCTCGGCGCATGCGGCCGGCCGTCGAGAAACGCGATCGTCGTCGCATCCGGCGCGATCATCGCGCTGCGTGCGCCGGCCTCGATGCTCATGTTGCAGATCGTCATGCGCTGTTCCATCGACAGCGACTCGATCAGCGCACCGCCGAGTTCGAGCGCATAGCCGGTGCCTCCCTGCACACCCAGCCGTCCCATCAACGCAAGTGCGACGTCCTTTGCGGTCACGCCGGCGCTCAGTTTGCCGGTGAAGTTCACGCGCATCGCCTTCGGCTTGGCTTGCGCGAGGCACTGCGTGGCCAGCACATGCTCGACTTCGCTTGTGCCAATGCCGAACGCCAGCGCGCCGAAGGCGCCGTGCGTGCTGGTGTGGCTGTCGCCGCACACGATCGTGGTGCCGGGCAGGGTGATGCCGAGCTCGGGCCCGATGACATGGACGATTCCCTGGCGGCCGCTGTTGAAGTCGTAAAGCGGCACGCCAAACTTGCTGGCGTTATCGCGCAGCGTTTCCACCTGCTGGCGGGCGAGCGGATCGGCGATCGGCAAGTGACGCGCCGACGTCGGCACGTTGTGATCGACGGTCGCGAAGGTCAAGTCGGGGCGGCGGACTTTCCGGCCGGCCAGGCGCAACCCCTCGAAAGCCTGTGGCGACGTGACCTCGTGAACGAGATGACGATCGATGTAGATCAGCGTCCGCCCGTCTTCGAGCTCGCGCACGACGTGCGCGTCCCAGACCTTGTCGAGCAGTGTCTTAGACGGCATGGTACGAATGCTTCCGGTCGCGCACTTCGTGAAGCGCGTCTTCAATGGCCTGGCCCATCTCGCGCGTCGACAGCACGCGCTCGCCGGGTCCGGCAATGTCCTTGGTGCGTGCGCCGGCGGCCAGCGCATCTTCGATGGCGTGGTCGATGTCGGCCGCTTCCTGTTCCATCTTCGCCGTGTAGCGCAGCAGCATGGCCACGCTGGCAATCGCGCCGATCGGATTGGCAATGCCTTTGCCGGCAATGTCCGGCGCCGAGCCGTGCACCGGCTCGTAAAGATCGATCTTGCCGCCGATCGTCGCCGACGGCAGCAAGCCCAGCGAACCGGCGATCGACGCGGCCTGGTCGCTGAGAATGTCGCCGAACAGGTTCTCGCACACCATCACGTCGAAGCTGGTCGGCGAGATCGCCAGCCGCATCGCGGCGGCATCGACGAAAACGTGCTCGAGCTGCACGTCGGGATATTCCTTGCCGATCTCGTTAACGACCGCGCGCCACAGCTGCGACGTTTCGAGCACGTTGGCCTTGTCGATCGACGCGAGCTTCTGCTTCCGTTCACGCGCGCGCTCGAAGCCGACACGCGCGACGCGCTCGACCTCGTGCTTCGAATAGATCATCGTGTTGAACGCGGTGTTGCCCGAGGCCTCGAAGCCGCGCGGCTCGCCGTAATAGAGTCCGCCGAGCAGCTCCCGAATGATCAGCACGTTGGCGCCCTTGACGCGTTCCGGCTGGAACGGCGTGCGCCTGGCGAGTGCGTTGTAACAGACTGCGGGACGCAGGTTTGCGAATCCGCCCAGCGCCTGCCGCAACGCGAGGATCGCCGCTTCCGGCCGCTCCTGCGGTCGCCGGCCGTCGAATTTAGGATTGCCGACTGCGCCGAGCAGCACGGCATCCGCGCTGAGGCATGCCTCCAGCGTTTTCTCGGGCAGACCCGCGCCCGTTTGATCGATGGCCGTGCCGCCGATCAAATGCGTCTCGAACGACACCTGCTTTCCCGAATGCTCCGCGACGTTCTTGAAAATGCGGAACGCTTCGTCGGTAACTTCGGGGCCGATGCCGTCACCCGGCAGCAGCGCGATCTTCAGTGACATGTCGCGTCCTTGATTTCCCGCCCGGCGCCGGCCCCCACGGGGATGCCACCCGCCAGTTCCTCACGAATGATGGTGTTGAGTTGCTCATCGTCGACCGTCTTGGTGCGATCGGCGAGTGCCGTGACCTTGCGATACAGCTGCTCGAGCTGCGGTTGACGTAACCGGTGACCGAGTGCGCGGCAGCGGGCATCGAGCCCGCGCATCCCCGAGTGCTTGCCGAGCACGAGTCGTGTGCCGGCGGCGCCGACCGATTCGGGCCGCATGATTTCGTAAGTCAGCTCATGCTTCAGCATGCCGTCCTGGTGAATGCCGGCTTCGTGCGCGAAAGCGTTCGCTCCAACGATCGCCTTGTTGGGCGGCACGGATACGCCGACGATCGCTGACAGCGTATTGCTCGTCGGCACCAGCATCGGTGTCTTGATGCACGTGCGATGGGGCAGCGCGTCCGAGCGCACTTCGAGCGCCATGACGATCTCTTCGAGCGAGGCATTGCCGGCGCGCTCGCCGATGCCGTTGATGGTGCATTCGACTTGCCGCGCCCCCGCCTGCACGGCAGCAAGCGAGTTGGCGACGGCAAGCCCGAGATCGTTGTGGCAATGCGCGGAGAGAACAGCGCGGCTACCAATGCGCTGGCGGACGGCCAAGAACATGCGCTCGATATCGGTCGGCAGCGCGTAGCCGACAGTATCCGGAAGATTGATCGTCGTCGCGCCCGCATTCACCGCGGCGTCGGCGATGTCGCACAGGAACTCCAGGTCGCTGCGCGTCGCATCCTCGGCCGAGAACTCCACGTCGTCGCAATAGGCGCGCGCGTGGGCGACTGCGGAGGCCACCTGCTCCAGGCATTGCTGGCGCGTGATCCGCAGCTTGTATTCGAGGTGGATGTCCGACGTCGCGAGGAACACGTGAATACGCGGCCGCGCCGCCTGCGAGAGGGCGCCCCAGGCGCGATCGATATCGGCCGGGATCGCACGGGCCAGGCCGGCGATGATCGGGCGGCGAACGGAGGCGGCGATGGTGCGCACCGCTTCGAAGTCCCCATCGGACGACATCGGGAAACCGGCCTCGATGATGTCCACGCCAAGTCGATCGAGTTGCTGGGCGAGCCGCAGCTTCTCGCCGGCGGTCATGCTGAAGCCGGGAGCCTGCTCGCCGTCGCGCAGCGACGTGTCGAACACCAGGATGCGAGAAGTGGTCGCCATAAGACAGTTACCCAGCGACAAGTCTCGGGCTGACGACCGAAATAAGTCAAAATAATAATATCTATACTGGAGTAGACACTGGCTTATAGTATGGAAATCCGATGGAACTGTTCCAGCTCGAAGCATTTCTCGCGGTGGTGCGCGAAGGCAGCTTTTCCGCGGCTGCCAAGGCCCTGTTTCGCACCCAGCCAGCGATCAGCCAGACCATCAAGAAACTCGAGGACGAGATCGGCCGGCCGCTGTTCGATCGCTCGAGCCGCCGTGGCGTCCTGACCGACGCCGGCCGGGTGCTGGCCGATCACGCCGAGCGCCTGGTGAACCTTCGCCAGCGCGCGCTCGCAGCGTTGGACGACGTGCGCAACCTGCGCACCGGGCGTATGACGATGGCTGCGAACGAGTTGACGTGTTTATACCTGTTGCCGATCCTGCACGAGTATCGGCGTCTCTACCCGGAAGTGCACATCACCATTCAGCGATCGCTCGGCAGCCGCGTGCCGGCGCAAGTCCTGGACTACGGCGCCGACTTCGGGGTGATCACGTTCCGCCCGGATACCACCGTCCTCAACTCCATTGTCGTTTACCACGACGAGCTCGCATTCGTGGTGCCGCCCTCGCACCCACTGGCGCGCCGCAGCAAGGTGTCGATCGCCGAGCTCGCGCGCGAATCGTTCGTCGCGCATCACGTCTCGTCGCCGTATCGTCAGCGGGTGATCGAGACGTTCAGGAAGAAGCGCGTCGAGCTGCGCATGCCGGTTGAAATGCCGACGATCGATGCCATCAAGAAATTCGTGGCGATGGGGAATGGCGTGGCGCTCCTGCCGGCGATTACCGTGGAGCGCGAGGTATCGCACAAGGAGCTGGTTCGCGTCCAGGTGCCCGAGCTGGCGTTCGATCGCAAGTTGCGGCTGATCCATCGTCGTGAAGGAACCCTTTCCCACGCGGCGGAAGCGCTCCTGGCGGTGGTCGAGGCCCAAAGCGAACTCCGCAAGGGTCGCTTCGCGTTCGCCGCCGAGCGCTGAGGTCCGCAGCGAATTACCGTCGCTGGCTCTCTACCGAGAGACGTCCCAGGCTGAGGCGGGACGGTAATACTGGTGTGATAGTCGCTACACACACGGACGTTCTGAGTTAGCGAAGACATCGGCCGAAGCCGTGGGGGGATTGACCTACGGGAGGGCAAGCCGCTCTGAAGCCGCGAATGAGGCCGTAGGCCCAATGAGTGGTGCGGAAGAGAGGACTCGAACCTCCACCCGGTTGCCCGGACTAGCTCCTGAGGCTAGCGCGTCTGCCAATTCCGCCACTCCCGCACGGAGAGGTTTCTTACGACGGCAGTAAGCAATCAGTATAACCCACCCGCAGGTTCGACCGTATACCGGCGCACGGGCGGCAAAGGACTTGCTACACCGATGAGGCGTGACCGATCGATGGAAAGAAACCTGGCGAAAACACCGCCGCGCCTGGATCGCCGCCAGTGCCGGGTTCGGAATCGTGGCGCTGATGATTTTCTTTGCGCAGGATCCCGAAACGCTCCGCGTAGAGAGCCCCGTCGAAGCAGCGGATGCCACCTTTCCTGAGTACATTGCGTCGCTTGTGGGATCGCCGGTCGACACCGGCGACGTCTACACTGTCCTGCACAACGGCGACGAAGCGTACCCCGAAATGCTGCGCGCCATCGAGGGGGCGAAAACACGAATCAGCTTCGAGACCTACGTCTACAAGGACGGCGAGATCGGGGACCGCTTCGTCGAAGCACTGGCGAACGCCGCGAAGCGCGGCGTGACGGTGCGCGTGGTGATCGATCCGATCGGCTCGTTGATGAAGCCGAAAAATCGCGATCTGCTGACCAATGCCGGCGCGAAGCTATCGTGGTTCAATCCGATTGGCTTCTTCACGGTCGAAGTCGCCAACTACCGCACACACCGCAAGACGCTGGTCGTCGACGGCCAGGTCGGATTTACAGGCGGCATGGGCGTGGCCGACTACTGGCAAGGCCACGCGCAGGACAAGGAACACTGGCGCGATACGCACTTTAAGGTGGTTGGGCCGTCGGTGCGCGCGCTCGAAGGCGCGTTCTACGAGAACTGGATCGAGTCCGGCGGTCTTTCGGCGCCCGCGCTCGATCTGGACGTCCCGCCGCGCGACACGAAAGGAAAGTCGATCGTGTTGTGGAGCAATCCGATCTCCGGCGCAAGCAACGTGAAGCTGCTCTACCTGCTCGCCATTGCCGGCGCGCGCAAGACGATCGACATTCAGTCGCCTTACATCACGCTGGATGCCTCAACCCGCTGGAGCCTGGAGCAGGCCCGCCTGCGTGGCGTAAAGGTTCGGATGCTCGCCGAAGGAACCGTCACCGACGCGATGCCGGTGAAGCACGCCAGCCGCTATTCGTATCAGGATCTGCTCAACCAGGGTATCGAGATCTTCGAGTACGCGCCGACAATGATGCACACCAAGTCGATGATCGTCGACGGCCTGGTCAGCCTGATTGGGTCAGCCAACTTCGGGAATCGCTCGTTCGAGTTGAACGACGAACTGACGATCGCGGTGTTCGACCCCGACCTGGCGGCGCGGCTGACCGAGGACTTTAACCGCGATACGCAATCCTCGCAGCAGCTCGATGCGGTCAGCTGGCCGCACGCGCGATCCTTCGACGGCAAGCTGCAGGAATGGTTCTGGAGCTGGTTCGGCGAGATGTTTTGACGACGTTACGATGCGGCTGACTACGACTTGTCGGTCGCGCGAATTGCCGAGTTTTTGTAAGATGCGCGACGTCGCAGGTCGCCGTGCATTCGCCATCGCCCCCTGGGGAACCGAAGTTCCCCGTCGAATGTCCCTCGTGCCAAGCCATCGCCGGCTTCCCCTTCAGGGCTTCAACACGATCGGGTAAGTCCGGCGTCATCGCCATCGACCTGCGTTGCCGCGAGTGTGGTCACGAATGGATGGCGGAAGCGTCCGCTGGCTAGTCGTCCAGGCGATCCGGCAGTGAGCGAACGGTCAATCCGACCGACAAGCCGAACAGATAGGCGGCAGTCGCTTCGGCGGCCAGCACGGCGCTCAATTCGGCGCTGACACGCTCCATCAACTCTCGTTGCCCAAGCTTACGGGTGGCGGCACCGGACGCGAGCTTGTTCAACTGCCTTTCCAGCGCGCGGAAGTGACGCCCCTGATTCAACTGTTTCACGGCGAGGCTGTGGACGATCGGGTGCAGGCGATCGCTGGCGGCTTCGCTGATTTCTGGGAAGATGCCAGATGACGACATGAACTTCGGCGCGGTGAACTTCGCAGAGCGAAAGGCGCGCATGACTGCGCCGGCCGCAGAATCAACACGCCGGCGCGTTCTGGCCGCTGTCTGAACACGCTTTCGGGCCATCGTTCTCCTCTTTGCCCGGCCGCGCGGCCAGCCGCGCGCAGGGGAATACCAACTGAATTCAGCAACACCTGTGCCCGATTTTCTAAGGAATAAGCGACTCGTAAGGGAAAACCCGCGTAACTGTCGGGACAATGCGTGGAGGCGGATGCCCAGCGTCAGTCGTCGTTGAACAACTCGGCGATCGTGACAGCGAGCGCGTCGGCAATGCACGTCAGGTGGCGCAGTGACGGGTTGCGCACGCCGCGTTCGATGCCCCACATGTAGGTCCGGTGCATACCGGCTTCGTTCGCGAGGTGCTCCTGCGACCAGCCCTTGTCCTGGCGCAGTTGCCGGATTCGCTTGCCAAGCGCCTTTTGCTCGACTTCAAAACGTTTGGGCATCGCCGTTAATGTTGAGCCGGTCGCGGCTCTAAATCGACTGACGTACCGTAGTCATACGGATCGTAACGTCGCCTGACGTTACACCTGATCCTGCACGAACGATCCAAGCGCCTCCATCGTCTTCGCGATCAGCCCGCGGCGCTGCCATTTTTCCTTCGTCACGCGTTGACACACGGCGACGTCGCGCTCGAAAGTGTCGCTCAGCTCCATCGCGAACGCCGCGTCGCACAGGCAGACGTTGCTTTCCTCGTTGTGCGAGAACGATCGATTGTCGAAGTTGGCGGTGCCAACGGTGGACCACAGCCCGTCGACGATCATGATCTTGTGATGCATCATCGTCCGGTTGTACTCGAGCAATTCGACGCCCGCGTCGAGCAGCGCGCCGTACAGGCGCACGCTATTCAGGCGCGTGATCCACGTGTCGTTGCTGACGCCCGCTACCATGACGCGGACGCGAACGCCGCGCTTGACGGCGTCGCGGAACAAGTCGATGGACACGTGATCGGGCACGAAATACGGGTTGGCGATATCGATCGACTTACGTGCCGCCGAGATCGCCAGGCAATACATCACGCGCACCGTTGAGGCGCCGGTCTCGGGCGAGCTCATGATCGTTTGCAGCGCCAGCGTACCAGCCGGCACCGGATGGGGATAGAAATCCGGCCCCGTGACCATCTCGCCGGTCGCCTCGAGCCAGTTCTGCGCAAAGCCGGATTGCAGCGGGCGCACCGCCGGTCCTTCGATGCGAATTTGCAGGTCGCGCCAGTGCTTGCTGTCCTGAGCGTCGCCGGTCCAGTGATCGGCAATGCCGGCGCCGCCCGTGAACCCGACTAAGCCGTCGCACACGAGCGACTTCCGATGCGTGCGATTGTTGATGCGGCGGAGAGTCGAGAAGCGGAATGGGTTGTACCACGCCAGGTGGCAGCCGCCCTTCTTGAGGATGTCGAGGATCTCCTGGCCAACGCTCGCAGAACCGACCGCGTCGAGCAGGATCTTGACGCGCACGCCGCGTTGCGCCGCTACCGCCAGCGCCTTTGCGAACGTCAACCCAATTTCTCCGGCCCAGTAGATGTAGGCCTCGATGGTGATCGAGTGTTTCGCGTCCTCGATCGCCTTGAGCATCGAGGGATAGAAGCGATCGCCGTTGTTGAGCAGCTGGATCGAGTTCCCGGTGAAGAACGGAATGCCGGCAGCCCCCGCCATCGTGTCGAGAAAGTCCAGGCTGCCGACCTCGACGTCATGATCGAGTCCGTATTGCGGAGGAAATTCGGTAGGCGTCGCCAGCGAGCAGACCATCGCCCAGATGGCGACGCCGAACGCGCCCCACCATTGCCGCTGGTCGATCAGGTAAACGACGAGCAGCGACCACAGCCACCAAGACCACAGCAACCGTCTGATGTGCGTCCATGCGGTGGTGACGCCCTTTGGTTTCGTGTGCCGAGGATCCGGCGGCGGACGATAGCTGCGTCGGCGCTGATACGGCCGGCTGTAGAACAGCTGCGGTGAGCTTCGCGGCGGTCGGGGAGTCACCGGCGTCGCGCCGTCCGATCGTGGCGAACGATCTGCAGCGCCAGGTAGGTCGTGCCGATGCCGGCCAGCGCAAACAGAATCATGGCAAAGCCCGGATAACCGAGGATGCGGAATGACGAATCCACCCGCATCACCATCGCCGCGCTGATGATCAACGCCGCGACGATCAAGCCGTGCGTAATGCGATTCGCCACTTTCTGAAGACCTTCGATGATCGCGCCGTCGTCGATCATCTCGACCTTCATTTTCAATTCGCTGGCGGCCAACGCATCGAGGACACGATTGACGCGGCCGGGCAGCTTCTCCGCAAATTCTTTCGCTTCGAGTACCGCCGCCAGCACGCCCCCCGACGTCGCGGCGCTCTTCATGCGGCGCGTCATCAGTTCGACCCCGTTGCGGCGGATCGACTCGTTGACGTTCAGCTCGGGATCGAGCGCGCGCGCGACCTCGTCGAGATTGAGCAGCGTCTTGCCGAGCAAGGTGAGGTCTGCGGGCGCGCGCATCGCGTTGTTGTTGATCACCTGCGAGAGTTCCAGGAACACGCGGCCGATCTGGAATTGGCCGATGTTCTGGTGCCCGACTCTGCCGACGAGCGAGCTGATGTCACGGCGGAACCCGGCATCGTTGAATTCCGGCAACTTCTCGCCCAGCGTAATCGCGACTTCCGCAGCATCCTCGCCGCGGCCTTCGCTGACCGCAAGCAGCAGCTTGAGCAAGCGTTCCTGCATGTGCGGGCTGATGCGCCCGATCATCCCCAGATCGATCAGGGCGAGCTGTCCCTCATCCGTGACGAGCACGTTGCCGGGATGCGGATCGGCGTGGAATACGCCGTCGAGGACGATCTGCTTCAGGTATGCCTGCACCAGTGTGTCCGCGAGGACATCGCGCTGAAGTTCGAGCTTGGCAACCGGGCTGATCGCGGTGACCTTGGTGCCGCTGACGTAATCCATCGTCAGCACACGTTTCGACGTGTAGCCGTCGACGGGTTGCGGCACGACGATCAACTTGAACTCATCCAGGTTCTTGCCGATCATCCGCAGATTGTCGGCCTCGCGGACGTAATCGAGCTCCAGCGTGATCGCGTTGCGGAACTCGTCGACCATCCCCGTCAGATCGTATCGACGCCCTGCGTCGGTGCGCGCGTCGAGCAGGCGGGCGATCTCGTCGATCGCTTCAATGTCTTTGGCGACAGTCTCGGCAACCCCGGGCCGCTGCACTTTGACCGCGACGATCCGGCCATCGCGAAGTGCCGCGCGATGCACCTGACCCAGCGATGCCGCCGCGAGCGGCGTCTCTTCGAACACCGAGAAGGCCTTCGACAGCCGCGCGCCCAGTTCCTCTTCGATGATCTGCTGCACATCGGGAAACGGGAACGGCTCGATCTCATCCTGCAGCCGCGACAATGCCTCGAGATAGGCCGGTGGTAGCAGGTCGGCGCGCGTCGACAGCACTTGGCCGAGTTTGATGAACGTTGGGCCTAGGTTCTCGAGATCTTTCGCCAGTTGCTCGGGCGCGTCAGAATCTTCTGCGGTCGAATCAGATACATTGCGACCGTACTTCACGAGGATCTTTGCGACCGAAGCGTAGCGGCTCAGCTTTTCCGGAAGACCTGTCACATCCACACACGTTTGCAAGCCTCATTCCAGACGCGTCCGTACGGCCGGGATATGATTTCCGATGATGAGTCCGTTCGTTATCGGCGTGGCTGGGGGATCCGGTTCCGGAAAGACGACCGTGGTCAGGCGAATTGTGGAAAGTCTTGGCCTCGAACAGGCCACCCTCTTACAACACGATCGCTACTACCGTGACCGCAACGACCTGCGGCTCGAAGAGCGCGCGGCGCTGAATTACGACCATCCGAACTCGCTCGAGACCGACCTGCTCGTCAGGCATGTCCGGGACTTGAAGAACGGCATTCCGGTCGACGTGCCGCAGTACGACTTCACGCGCCACGCACGCCTGTCGGAAACGGAGACGTTTCAGCCGCGGCGCGCGCTGATCGTCGAAGGCATCTTGATCTTTGCCGATGCTCCGCTGCGAGAGTTGATGGACATCAAGGTGTTCGTCGACACCGATTCGGATACGCGATTCATCCGCCGGCTGCAGCGTGACGTCGCCGAACGCGGCCGCACCATGGACTCGGTGATCGATCAATACCAGACCACCGTTAAGCCGATGCACCTGGAGTTCGTCGAGCCCAGCAAGCGCTACGCAGACGTCATCATCCCTCTTGGTGGTCACAACACCGTCGCCATCGAGCTCCTGCTGACAATGCTGAGGAGCGTCAGCAGGCGGGACTGACCTGCAGCTAGCTATTGCCGGTTGCGATTGAAGATGTAAGCGCCGAAGGCCGCCAAGCCGCCCAGCAGGACGATATCGCGCATCAACTTGAAAAGGTTGATCACCCACGCGACGCCGATGCCGAACGCCGCCCACTGCACCCACCAATGACCGGGCGAGGTCATCAGGTTGATGAAGAACAGCATCAGCACGATGAACGGGGCCGTGATCAGGAATTTCACACGACGAAGGGGTCCGAACACCATAGGCTCCTTAATCTCCTATACGATGCGTAATCCTACAGGTTTCGCGCCTTCGCGGCGCAGCGGCGAGCGAGGCCAGTAAATGCTTCTTGTTCTGGTACTTATCGTTTTTCAGGCGCAAATCGCTCCGCCCGCCGCGGTGGTGAAGGATCTCGACTCGAGCTGCGCGGGCTGGCAGTTGGCTCCGGTCATTCCCGAGATTGCCGAGGAGATCAAGACGCGCACGCCGTCGTGGCCACCAAACCTCTTGCCCGGCGATTTCAATGGCGACGGCCAAGTGGACGTGGCCGTCCTGGTGGAGTGTAAGGGAAGTTCGCAGCTCGTCGCCTTCATGTCAGCAGGCGAGGGCTTTTCAAAAGAGATCCTCGAAAAGCCGCAGCCCTATGATGCTCGCGAATTCCTTCACCTGATTCGCCACGAGTACGAGCACGACGCGATTGGCGTCGAGTTCGAAGCAATCGGCGGACACGCCTGGGTGTTCCGCGATCGGCGCTGGCAACTAGTGCTGCGCTGATGGCACCTGCGGCGGCATTTGTGAGCCCTTCATCTCGTACTGCGGCGGCTCGGAGCCCAGTAGGTTCTTGACAAAGTAATCCCAACGCCGGCGGACCATGTATGGCTCATTACCGAAGCCGTGCGTGCGATTCGGGAAAATGATCAGGTCGAAGTCCTTGTTCGCCTTGATCAGTGCGTCGACGACCAGCAGCGTGTTGTAGAACGGCACGTTGTTGTCCATCGATCCATGCGCGAGGAGTAGCTTGCCTTTCAACTGGCTCGCCACCAGCTGGTTGGCCTGGTTGTCGTAGTTGGTCGTGCCGTCGGGATTCTTCGTCAGCAGGCCCTGCCACTTCTCGGCCCAGTCATCCTCGTACACCCGATTGTCGTGATTGCCCGCTTGCGACACACCGACTTTGAAGAAGTCGGGAAAGCGGAACATCGCCGACGCGGTGGCGAAACCGCCGCCGGAGTGCCCGTAAATGCCGGCGCGATCGATGTCGATCCATGGGAAGCGCGACGCCAGCTCCTTCATGCCCGCGACCTGATCGGGGAGCGTGTTGTCGCCCATATTCCCGTAGTACGCGGCGTGAAAGCGCTTCGACCGCCACGGCGTCCCCATGCCGTCGATCTGCACGACGATGAAGCCGAGCTCGGCGATCGATTGCGTGTCACCCCGCGACGGCGAGAACTGGCGGCTGCCAACGCTGCCGGTCTGCGGTCCCGGGTAGATGTTGTTGATGATCGGATACTTCTTCGACGGATCGAAGTTCGTGGGCCGATAGAGCAGGCCGTAGAGCTCGTTCACGCCGCCGCGATCCTTGACCGTAATACGCATCGGCGGCTTCCATCCCGTGGCGACGAGACGACTGATGTCCATCTTCTCCAGCGGCAGGATCGTCTTGCCGGTCTTGTCGCGCAGCACGGATGTGGACGGCGTGTCGGGCGTCGAGAAGTTATCGACGAAGAAGTTGCCCGATGGGGAAAGCAGCACGTCGTGATCGGCGTCTTCGGGCGTGAGCAACTTCGCCGGCTTGCCATCCATGGTCTGGCTGTAGAAGTGGCGAAAGTAGGGATCTCGTCCTGACTCCTTGCCGACGCCCTGGTAATACAGCGTGCGCGCCGCCTCATCGACCCGCAGCAACTGAGTAACGTTGCCTTCGCCACTCGTCAGCTGGGCTTTCTGCTTGCCCGTCTGCAGGTCATGCAGATACAGCTGACCCCAATTGTCTTTTTGCGAAAACCAGATCGCCTCGTTGGAGCCGGGCATGTAGCGCCAGTTCACGCGGCCGTTGCCCGACTCGAGGAAGGTCTCCCCCTTCTCCTCGAGCACGTCGCGAATCACGCCGCTGCCCGCATCGGCGACCCGCAGGTTCTCCTGCTGGTGGTTCCGCGAGGTCGAGACGAACGCGATCTGCGCGCTATCGGGACTCCACTGCACGTCGACCCAATCGCCACCGCACCGCACGTCGTCGCACAGCGTCGAGCGGTGTTGATCCTGGCCCATCTTCAACCGCGTGACCTTGCCGGCCTCGACGTCGATCACGACGCGCTCGATCATCGTCACGTTCTCATCGCCTGGCAGCGGGTACTTCCACGCCTTGAGTGTCGGGTGGCCAGCGACGGTGTTGACCAGATACATGTCGCCGGCCTTGCGCTGGTCCTGCTGGAAGGTGGCGATCTTCTTCGAGTCGGGCGACCACTTCACGACCGGACGGTCGCTGCTGATCCAGCCGGCGTTGTCGGTGGCGTAGCCGTAGTTCTCGACGCCGTCGGTGGTGAGTTGGCGGTCCTGGCCGCTCGCCGTGTCGCGCACCCACAGGTTCCAGTCCTTGATGTAAACCGCGTACTTGCCGTCGGGCGACAGTTCGCTGTTCGGCACCGTGCCGGGACGATTCGCCGAGGTGCACTGCTTGCCCTGCACGTCGCACGTCCAGCGCTTGCTGCCGTTATCGAACCAGAATGACTGGTTGTCGGAGGAGAAAGTGATTTGCTGGAACGGCAACCGTGCGGCGTTCACGGTGTTGCCCATCGCCGTGCTGAGCGCGGCGGCTACGCCCGCGTGGTTGAATGCCGGCGCCTTGGTGCCCTTGAGCGCATCAACCAGGAAGAACTCGGTGCCGTTTGGGCCCTGGTTGCGGTACCAGAAACGATCGGCGCCGGTGAGCCACGTGGCGCGTACCGGTCCGTTGAAGACCAGCGGCGCAGTGTTGTAGCCCATGAACTTCTCCGCGCGCGTGTAGTCGTCGGCGGTGACGGTGGCACGCGATTGCGCGGATCCGGGGATGGTGGCGGCGAACGCGAGGGCGACAGCCGCGAAGATCGTGGTGGAGCGGCGGGGCAGCAAGGACATGAAGGGAAGTATTACACCGTTTGGACCACTCCCGTCCCGGCGCCAAACGATGAAGGCCGGGCCCAGGGACCCGGCCTTCTGGTGAATCAGTTATCTCGCGTCACTAACCGAGCAAAAGACAGGCAACAAAACAAATTTCCGACCAGGGAGGCATCGACGACGAGCTCGCGATGATGCCATTGCTTGCGCTCGTCGGCATTCCGAACGGTAGCTCCGTTGCGGGCGCAATGCGGCCCGTCGCCTCCGGGCAAGTGGCCACCACCGGCGTCGCATCAACGAGATAGTCGAACAGTACCTCCGAGTGCTCCAGCATCGTTGGCTCGCCGACGGACTCACCAGGCATTGCTGCGCTGAACACCCACAATTGGTTCTGTCCGCTCGTGTCACCGGTAAACGTCGCGGCGTCCACGCCGCTCGTCAGGCGAATGGTCGTTGCGCCGTCTCCGATGTAATTGACAGCATCGGTGAGCCGCTGCTTGTAGCTACCGAACGTCCACACCTTGTGCGCGTCTGGGTGGCCCTCTGAATTTTCAATCCGGCCGCCGCGCAGCGATACCGTCGACGACGCCCACTTTTCAACGTTGCCGCGCACGCGCTTGCTCGGAGCAATGCGATTCATCAGCGCCATCTCGTCGGCGTGATTGGCCACCGCGTCGTTGCTGCCCGAGGTGATTTCCAACGACGTATTGGCCAGGTTCCGATAGACGAAGTCCCCGGGATTGCTGCCGATCAGCGACGTATCGAACGCTGCGGGAACGACGCCCTTCACCGGCTTCATGTCGAACGCCTTGGCGATCGGCGAACCGGCACGTGCCATCAGGAAGGGCGCGTGCATCATGTGATGGATGGCGTGCTGGCCCGGCGTGGCGACGAGGAACGACCGGTCGCTTCGTTCGACGAACGTCATCATGCCGACGAAGCGGACGTTGACCGCGCTGGTGGCTGGTGCAGCCTGGACGGATTTCCCGAAGTCCGTACACGCGGCAACGACGCCGCCGAGCGTAACTCGACTGACAAAATCACGACGATTCATTTGTAGCTCCTGCTTATGGGGGGCTATCGATCGGAGCCGTAAAGCACCAACGCAGTCCAAGCGCCGAGTCGACGGCCGTTCTGCTGTATTGCGTTGCGTTGGACTGTAGTGAGGGCCTGTTCAGCCGAGACACCCTTCGCTAATTCGCGATGGAAGCTGACCAGCAGTTCTCGAGTGGCATTCTCGTCGGCGCCCGGCAGCGTTCCGACTACAGCCGGCACGCCGGCGGTCAAAAACGCGCGAGCAAGGCTCGACGTGCCCTCGCCTCGATGTAGCGAGCCCGGCGTGGCGTCATTGATCACGACGAGATCGGTCTGGTGCAACTCGCGCTGCGCGATGTCGCTGCCGAAAATCGTGCCGGAATGACGAACGCCCGGGTCGTCGTTGATGACGATTCGCGACAACAGCGGGTAAGTCGGATTGGTTTCGGTGCGCGCTTCGACGTGGACAACGCGGCGATTCACCGCATCCGCGAAGAAGCGGTCGCGGCTGGCACCCGCGTTATTGCCGTTGAACAGCAACGGCTCGTCGTTCGTGGCGCGGACGGTGTCGGCGGCGGCCGCGGCGTAGGCGGCGGCGCTCGGAGCGGTGCGCACCGTCATGTCTTCGACAAGGAAGTGATTGTTGGCCGGATTCAGCAGCGCCGCGAACGACAGCGTTTGATACGTCGCATCGGGAACCACGATCAGCCGGGACAGACCGGCGATCTGCGCCGACACCGGGCGCACGATTTCGTTATAGAGGCTTCGGCCGGCGTCGGTCCGCGTGCCTTGCCACATCTCGTTCTGCTGACGGGCGAGCAGGTGCTGAGATTCACTACGTGAGATCGGACGCAGGGTGACATGAATGCTGCGTGACCGGATTACCCACACCGCCAGTTCATCCTCGAACTGATTGAGCGCGACGATCGCCTCATCGGGGTGGAGTGCGGCCTGGACCTGACTCAACGTCGTGGCGCCGAACTTCTTGAGTTCGCTCGACGAGCGCGAACGGGCCGCCTCCGACAACGCAAAGGCGCGCTCGTAATCTTTTTCTCTGAGGGAGAGTTGAATCGAGCTATCGAACAGCTGCCACGACTCGTCCATCGTTGAAATCGGACGACTCTCGATGCTAGCGGCGCGTTCCTCGTTGAAGGCTGCCAAACCGCGATCAAGGGCGAGGCGCGCTTCTTTGGTACGGCCCCACACGATGTTGGCGCTCGCCAATCGCAATTCCAACTGGGCCAGGCGTAGGCGATCGCGACGCTGGTTGACGAGTTCGATTGCGCGGGCGGCCGCCGCGACGGCTGCGGCTGGATCCGACCGGCGCAGCAGGTCGCTTTCGGTGGCGAGCAAGCCAACTTCAATGCGAGTACGGAATGCCGCGTCCGGGATCCGCGGCAGGTGCTCGCGGGCTTCAGCGAGACTTTCAGCCGCCATTTCGGGTTGGTTCATGGAGGCGAGCAGCGACGCGCGCTGCGCCAGCGTTTCGGTAATGTTCGACTCGCGCCCGCCTTCGCGCGCAACAGCCAGCGCGACATCCTGGACCCAGAGCGCAGCATCGGGACTTTCGGCGCGAAGCGCCGGAACGGCGGTCGACAACAACTGATACTGGAATTTCGCCGAGCGCGATGCGGACAGCGCGTCGAACGCGGCCAGGCGGTGCTGCCACGCGTCCGGCGCATCGCCCAGGTAGTCCAGCAGTACCGCCAGCAGGTTGTGAGCGGTGCCCGCTTGCTCGACGTCGTGCATACGCTCGAACGTCCCGAGGGTTTCCTCGTAACGGGACTGACCCTCGCCGAAACGGCCCTGGGCCACAGCCATCAAGCCGAGGAACCAGGTGGAGCGCCCTTCGACATACGCGTAGCCGCGCTGGCGCGCCGAAGCTAACGTCGCGTTGAAAATCTCAGCGGCTTCTGCGGATCGACCGTTGACATACGCTAACGCGCCGCGGTGAATTGCCGTGAGAGCCGCGAATGGCGTGCTGCCGAACGCGGCCTGTGCGGCCGTGAACCCCGGCGCCGCCTCCGCGAATCGGTCGTCGTTGAAGAGCGCCGATGCCGCCGCATATGCGCGATGCGCTTCCGCCAGCGTTTTCACGTTGCTTCCGGCGCGATCGATGGAGGCGACCGCATCCACGTAGAGCGAATCGCCAGCCACGCGTTGTAGCGCTGCGGCGAGAATGCGCGCCCGCTCGAGCGCCGACTCGCCACCGGTGTTGTTGAGGACACCATTCGCCCACTCCGCCAGCGTACGCTCCATCAGGTTGCGCGCTTCTGTCGTCTGGGTGCGAACGGCTTGATCCGCCGTCGCCGCATCGAACGGCGCTTGCAGCCGGCCCTCCATCACCACCCAGGCGTCGGCCGTCGTCGGCTGCGTCAACTGTTGCAACCGCGCGCGTGCTTCCGCCGCCCATTTGGATGAGGAATCGCGTTTCAAGTACTCCGTCCAGGCCGTGCGGGCCTCCGATCGGAGCGACATCGACGAGAAGGCGAGCGCGCGGTTGAACCACGCTTCTTTCAACGACGGATCGAGACGGCGCGCGCGATCCGACGACGCAAGAGCCCGTGGCAGATCGTCGGGGCGAAGCCCGAGACGCGCGCGTTCCAGTTGCGCGGTGGCGACGTCATTCAAATACTTGGCATTGGCAGGCTGTTCCCGCGACGCCGCCAACAGCGCCTGGGCCGCATCGTCGTAGCGGCCGGCGAGCAGCTGCGACACGCCGAGCGCGTGCAGCTGTGACGGGGTCTCACGTTCGTCGACGGACTCGCGAATCTTGCCGGCGGTCAAAAGAACACGATCGGTCCCGGCGAGCCGGCCATCTTGCCCCCCAGCAGATGGCGCACCCAGTGGGGCATGCGGGAACCCCCCGGTTAACCTGCCGAGAACCGATCGTTGTTCACCGACACTGGCGACAAGATCCACGAGCCCCGGATCGCGATCAACCCACGGCCTCACGAATGAGGGCGTGGCAATCACCGCGAGCACGGCAGCCGCAGCCGTCAACGCGCCCACCAGGGTACGCCGCGTGACAAGCGGAGTGGCCTCCGCCGTCACGACCGCGCCAGGCAGATGCGCTGACACTTCCGCGACCGTTCGAACGACCCCGGCCAGCAGCGCAACGCACTGCGGGCACGAGGCGAGATGAGCGTCCACGCGTGCGCGCTCGGATAAGCTCAATCCCCGGTCGACGTATGCCGCCAGGACCTCGGGTTCCAGACATGGTGCCTGTCTCCCGTTGGTGTGTGGATCAACCATCTCGCTTGGATAGACGGACAGGACCCAAAAACCTCTCAACCTCCGGCCGCAACAGAGGAGACAGGCCGATCGACGGATGACCGATGAGGTGACTGACCTCGCGTGGATCGAACCCTGATTGCGTCAATGCGCCGCGCAAATGCTTGATGCCTTTGTCGAGTTTCCGGTGCAGCGTCGGCACCGAACTATTCAACAGCTTGGCGATTTCCACCATCGACAGCCCGGCGTCGAACCTGAGCGCAATCAGCACACGATCCTGTGCAGGAATCCCTTCGAACGCCGCGCTGAGCACAGCCTGCAGGCGCTCGATGTCCTTCCTGCGTTGCGCATCTTCGATGGCGACGTCTGATGCCTCGGGGCTGTGCACAGCGGCCGCCGCCTCCTCAGGGACTTCACTAGTACGGACGCGCACCGGCAACTGCTCCCACATCGCTCGCAGCTCGCCGTCGCTCAGAACGACGCCGTGTTGCGCGCGCAGGAGCTCGAATGCTTCTTCGACCGTATGCAGATCGCGCGTCACCAGTCGCTCCAGCACCACCGCGGCGGGGCCGAGACGCTCCGCCATCGCCGACGGCCGCCAGCGGCCCCATTTCTCGGCGCAGAAGTCGAGCGACAGCCGTTCGATCACGGCCGCGAGATACGTCCACAACGAGCTGCGGTTCTGGAACTTGCGAAGGATCGCGTAATCGTCGTCGATCAGGCGCAGGCGGACGAAACTCGCAAAGTCCTCCCGCTCTGTCGCCGACAAATGACGCCGGCGGCCGGTCGTCCGCACGATCTGATCAATCAGATCGAGGTGGTCGATGAGCAGCCGTTCGTAATCCACTGAGGTTGTCGGGAACTCGACCGAATTATCAGCCAAGAGGCGCGGCCGGAGACGCTTTTGTAATTTCCTGCATGCAGGATCGAGGGTGAGAAATCGTCGGCGCGTGGCCGTCTATTTGATTGGTTAGCAACATTCAGTCCGGCTGGGCCGTGGCGATTTGCCGCAAACCCGCCGGAATTCTCGCCCCTCTCCTTGCAGCAACGGCGTGCAGAAGTGTGCGCGCTCATGTGCGCGAGTGTGCGCGGGCGACGGAGTGAGCACGGTACAATGGCTGTGAACTTCTTCGGCACGCAGGATCACGCGGCAGCGCGTGTCTGGTCGGCCGGCAAATTCGTGGCGGATAAACAAAGCGACGAGCAGCTCAAGGCTCGGATTCGAGAGCTCGAATCGTTGTGCACGGATGTCCTGGTCGCGGGCGTCGAGATGGGCCTGCCCCAGCAACTCCTCAATCAACTGTGGGCGGCCGTCGGCCACGGCGAATTGCCGCACGCCTTTCACGTCGATCTCCCGCCCGCTCCACCGCGCCCGAAAGAACCCGTTGCGCCGCAAAAGGTCGTCGTCACCGAGGCCTTCAACAAAGACGGCATGCAGGCGAAGCGTGAGCCGATGGAGATCCCGGATATCCCACTCACGACCAATCCGCTGACGACGAAGGAAGACGGCCGCACCAAACCGCCGCAGGCGGAACTCAAGCCGCTCAACGTCAAGAAGACGGTGTGCGTGGTCGATGACGACCCGATGATGCTCGACGTGCTGTCACGGATCCTGCAGCGCGAGAACTACGAGCTGCTGATCGCCGGCGGCGGGCCGGAAATGATCGCGAAGCTCTCGGCGCATGCCGGCGGCGTCGATCTCCTCGTGACCGACTACGCCATGCCCGAGATGCAGGGCCGTGAGCTGGCCGACCATATGCGCCAGCGGTTCCCCGCGGTGAAGGTGCTGTATCAGACCGGCTTCAGCGACATGTTGTTCGAGAATCGCGTCGAGCTCGAAGAGGGCGCGGCGTTCCTCGAAAAGCCGTTCACGGCACGTGGCCTTCGCGAAGCGGCGCGGCTCGTCTTGTTCGGCGCGATCAATCCATAACGCCGCGTACAGCGTAATAATGTCGGGTCCCTTTCTCACGGGACCCGTGTATGTCGCGCGCCTTTCTACTGCTGTTCCTGGTTCTCTCCGGTTCGACCGTCGCGGCGGCGCCTGCCGCGACGGTGGTTCAAGGCGTGGTGTCGGATCAGGGCGGCAGCGTGCTGCCGGGTGCCAGCGTCGAATTGAGATCGGCGACTGGCGATATCCACTTCGACACCCACACCAATCGCGACGGTGCGTTTCGCTTCGAGGGTGTCCCATCCGGTGTCTTCTCACTCGAAGTGTCGCTGCCGAATTTCAGCCGGTTGCGTCGTTCGAACGTGCAGGTCGAAGCAGGAGCGAAGTTGACGATCAACGTGACCCTGAGCCTTTCGCTCTCGGCAGACGTCGTGGTCACCGGCAAGAACTCGTTCGATCTCGGCGATGTGGAAAATGGCGACAACCTGATCGGGGTCGCGCATTCGGCGACTCAGGGTGTCGTGTCGGGCCGTTGCCGCGATCGAACTGGGCCGTAACGACGGCCTTGGGTGCGACCGGATGATTACGCCAAGGTTAATGGTGTGCTGCGCTACAGCCTTGGCAACTCGCGGCACGCGTTCGCCGTCACCGCGATGGGCTATTCGGCGGACTGGAATGCCACCGATCAGATTCCGATGCGCGCCGTCGAGGGCGGCACCATCACGCGCTTCGAAGGTATCGACGACACCCTCGGCGGATCGACGGCGCGCTACAGCCTCTCGGCGGACTGGCAACGTTCGTCCTCGTCAGCGGTGACGCGCGCCACGGCTTACGCGCTCCGCTATCGGCTCAACCTGTTTTCCGACTTCACGTATTTCCTCGACGATCCGGTCAACGGCGATCAGTTTGAGCAAGCTGACCGGCGTTATGTGTTTGGAGGACGCCTGACGCACCGCCTGACTGGCCGCATGGCAGACCGCCCTTCGGAGCTGCTGGTTGGCGTTGACACCCGTCACGACAACATCGGCACGATCGGGCTGTACCACACCGTGCGCCGCGTGCGGGTATCGACGACACGAGAGGATGCGGTTGAACAAACCTCCGTCGGCGTGTTTGCCCAGCACGACGTGCAATGGACGCCCTGGCTGCGGACCACTCTTGGCATTCGCGCCGACCGTTTCCAGTTCGACGTGCGTGCCGGCAACACGGTCAATGGCGGCCACGAATCCGACGGCCTCGTAAGCCCGAAACTGGCCGCGATCGTCGCGCCGTGGGAGGCGACAGAGTTCTATGTCAACTGGGGCCAGGGATTCCATTCGAACGATGCGCGCGGTGCTACGATCACGGTCGATCCAAGGACCGGGAGCCCGGTTGATCGCGTCACGCCGCTGGTGCCGGCGCGGGGAGAGGAGATCGGCGTGCGCTCGATGCGCATCCGCCGGCTGAAGACGACCGCGGCGTTGTGGCGGCTTGCTCTCGATTCCGAGTTGATCTTCGTCGGCGATGCCGGCACGACCGAGGCCGGTCGCCCAAGCACGCGAACTGGCGCGGAATGGAGCGCGTTCTACTCGCTACCGCGCTGGATGACGTTGGATGCCGACGTGTCGATCTCAAAGGCACGATTTCGTGACGACGATCCCGCTGGCGATCGCATCCCGGGCGCCGTCGAACGAGTGGTTGCGGCCGGCGCGACCATCGAAGAGATGGGACCGGTCTTCGGCTCGGTGAGACTGCGGTATTTCGGCGCGCGCGACCTCGTCGAAGATGGCAGCGTGCGCTCGGCGCCGACCACGCTGATCAACGCCCAGGTCGGGGCAAAGCTAACGCGCCGCGTTCGTCTCGTCGCCGACATCTTCAATGTCATGAACAGGGACGTCAGCGATATCGACTACTACTACGCCTCGCGCCTCTCCGGCGAACCGGCAGGCGTGGATGATGTGCACTTCCATCCGGCTGTGCCGCGCACCATCCGCATCGGAATCAACGTCGGATTTTGAGCGATGTTACTTGGGGGCGTGCACGCGCTTCCATTCGTCGCTGCCCTGGATCGCAGTTCTGATCATCTGCTTGGCTTCTTCGTCGCTCCTGCCTTCGACGCGCGCGTTCAAATACACGTCGATTACCCACGCGCCAAACGCCTCGAAATCCGGTTGCTTCTGATCGGCGCGCCACAACCCGTTGGCGCGCTTCAGTCCTTCGTCGGACGCGTAGTATTGGTGCAGCCACTGAGCCGCCTGCATGACGTCACCGCGATAACCCCGTAATTTCTCGCCGGCCAGCTGCGTCGCCTGCAACTCGAACTGTTTCTGCTGGAACTGCATCGACTCGTGGAGCTGGGAAATGCGCCGGGTCTGCCAGTAGACCTGGCCGACCAGCGCGACGATGACGAGGAGCAGGATTGACGTGATCAGCCGCGAACGGTCCATGGTGGGCCCCAGATTAAACACAGATTGGAGCGAATTGGTATCCGGCTCATCGGTTATGCGTTAGGTGGGTGGCCCTATACTGGATCTCGTGAAAGGTCTGCGCTTCGTCATCGGATTCCTCGTCGTAGCCACCATCATTTCGGCGGCGGCGATGCTGCTGCTCTATGCCATCGTGTCGCAGGAGCCGGACGTGCCGTCCCACGCGACACTGGTCCTGGCGCCATCGGGCGACATGCCAGAAACCGCGCCCGACTTCTCGTTCGGAGGCAGCGAGCTCACTGTTCGCGCATACGTCGAGCTCATTCGCAAAGCCAAGACCGATTCGCGCATCGTCGGCATCCTGCTCAAGCCCGGAGGATTGAATTCGCCCTTCTGGGGCAAGCTCCAGGAACTGCGAGAGGCGATCAAGGATTTCAAGACCAGCGGCAAGTACGTCGACGCGTGGCTCGAATACGCCGGTGACCGCGAATACTACCTGGCATCGGTCGCGGATCGCGTTTACCTGTTGCCGTCGGCAACGCTGGATCTCACTGGCGTCGCCAGCTACGAAGTGTTTCTGCGCGGGACGTTCGACTGGATCGGCACATATCCGGATTTCCTGCACGTTGGTGACTACAAGACCGCCATCAATACGTATCTCGAGAAGACCTTTACTCCTGCGCACAAGGAAATGAGCGACTCGCTCAATAAGAGCCAATACGAGCAGCTGGTGCGCGGCATTGCCGACGCGCGGCGGAAGAGTGAAGACGATGTGCGCGCGCTGATCGACCAGGGGCCGTTTCAGCCCGTGGATGCCCTGCGGGTGGGCCTGGTCGACGACGTGGCCTACGAAGACGAGCTCGATGACCTCGTCACCGAGCTGCGCGGTGCGAAATATGTCGACGCGGATGACTACGCCGCGGTGCCGTGGGAGTCGACCGGGGTGCGCCGGCGCTCGAAGATCGCGGTCATCAACGCCGCCGGCGTGATCACGTCGGGTCGTAGCGGTTTCGATCCGGTGGACGGCCCGGTCGTGGGATCTGATTCACTGGTCGAATACATCCGCGATGCGCGCGCTGATAATTCGATCAAGGCAATTGTGCTGCGCGTTGACAGCCCGGGAGGATCGTCGACCGCGTCGGACGTCATCTGGCGCGAGCTGTCGATCTCGCGCGAGAACCATCGCCCGGTGATCGTGTCGATGTCGGATCTTGCCGCCTCCGGCGGCTACTACATCGCGCTCGGCGGCGATGCGATCGTCGCGCAACCGGGCACGCTGACTGGATCGATCGGCGTCTACACCGGTAAGTTCGTCACCAGCGGATCGCTGGAGAAGCTCGGCGCCAACATCGAGGCGACCAGCCGCGGCAAGAACGCGGAAATCTATTCGCCGGATCGGCGGTTCACGCCGGAAGAGCGGAAGAAGATCCAGGAATCGATGCAGGTCGTCTACGACCAGTTCATCGAGCGCACCGCGGCGGCGCGCCACATGGCGCCGGAGAAGGTGGACGAGATCGCGCAGGGCCGCGTCTGGACGGGCGAGCAGGCACGCCAGCTGGGACTCGTCGACGAGCTCGGCGGCTTGTACAAGGCGATCGACATGGCCAAGCAACGCGCGCGCATCCCCGCCGACGAGGAAGTCAGTCTGGTCGTGTATCCGCCGCGCCGCAGCTTTTTCGAAGTGGTGAGCGAGGAACTCGGGTCACCCGTAGGCCGGATGAAGGCGCGATACACGTCCGATGCGTTGATGGAGATGCTGGGACCGCGAGAGCGGCGGGCACTTGCCGCCGTCCTCGCTCCCTCGAGACTCTTTCGATCAGGGCAAGTGCTGGCGCACATGCCTTACGTATTCATTCGGTAGGTTCAGGCGCCGGTGATGCGCGCGAGGACGTCTTCGCGCGTCGTGATCTTCAGCCCCTGCTTGGCCTTCTGCATGTAGGCGCCGAAGAACTTATCGCGTCGGTTGTTCACCAGTTCGTCGCGCATCTGATCCTTGCCGGCTTCGACTTCTGCATCCGTCACGTCAACTTTGTCGGCGACGCGCACGATCGCGGTGCCCTGCGGCGTGACGATCGCATCGCTGACGCCGCCCTGCGGCAGCGAGAACGCCGCCGCGTCAACGGCCTCGCTCACGCCGAGATCCGGGATTGCCGATCCGCGCGTGATGAGCTCGGTGCTCTTCACTTCGAGGTTGTACTTCTTCGCCGCCGCCGCGAAATCCTTTGCCGACTTCAGCTCGGTCGCAATCGCCGACGCGCGGGCGCGGGCCATGTCCTGCGCCTTGTCGTTCTTCACGTCCTCGGTAACCTTGGCTTTCACTTCCTCGAGGGTCGGAACGTACGGATCCTGGCGGCCGGTGATCGTACCGAACAGCCAACCTGTCGACACGCGCATCGCTGGTGTGACTTCGCCTTCCTTCATGCCGAACAGGCGGCCTGATAACTCGGGCTGCGAGCCGATGCCCTGGATGGGTTCTGCCATCTGCACCAGCGGGGTCTCGACGAGGGTCAACCCCTTTTCCTTGGCGACGCGATCGAGATCAGCGGGCGTCTTGATGACCGCTTCCATTGCCTTGGCCTGCTTCTCGGCCTCGGCCTGGGCCTTCTGCCACTTCAGTTGATCTTCGATTTCGCTCTTCACTTCGGCGAGCGGGCGAGTGGACTCGGGCTTGTTGTCCACGACCTTGATGATGTGGAAGCCGAAAGCGGTCTTTACGAGATCGCTGATCTCTCCGGCCTTCATTGCAAACGCGGCGTTTTCGAACTCGGGCACCATGCGGCCGCGGCCGAAGTAATCCAGGTCGCCGCCGTTCGAGGCGTTCGAATCATCTTCCGAATACTTCTTGGCGAGCGCCGCGAAATCGGCGTTGGGGGCCTTGGCCATCTTCAGCACTTCTTCGGCCTTGGCCTTGACGGCGTTTTCATCCTTGCCTTCGGTCTTGAACAGGATGTGACTGGCGCGGACCTGCGCCGGCGTCTGGTACTGCGACAGGTTCTGCTTGTAGAACGCATCCAGCTCGGCGTCGCTGATCGTCAGCGTCTGGCGCACCTGGTCGACGTTGAGCAGCGCGTACTTGATCTTTCGCTTCTCGCCAATCTTGTAACGCTCCTTGTTCTTGTCGAACGCGGCGGCGAGATCGGCGTCGGTGACGGTGACCTGGTTCTTGAACGCGTCGGCAGTGATCGGCACGACCTCCAGCTTCACCTTTTCGTTGCGCTTGCGGTACTCGTCGGCGACTTCCTTGTCGCTGACGGTCATCCAACCGGTGAGCGCGTTGCGCAGCTTCTCGATCTGCAGCGCGCGGCGCAGGCTGCGTTCGAAGTCCGCGGTGGTCATAGGCGGATTCTGGATTTGCAGGATCTGCCGGTAGCGTTGCTCGCCGACGAATTTGCCGTTCTCCTGGAAGCCGGGGAGTGCGAGGATGCGCTCGCGAATTTCGACGTCGCTGACACTGATGCCCTGCTTGCGCGCTTCGGCGACCATCGCTTCTTCATCAACGAGTGCGTTGAGGATCTGCCGGTCGATGCCGAGCTGTTTGAGCACCTGGTCGTTGAGCTGCCCGCCGTAGGCGTTGCGATACGCCTGCACCTGCGCGTTGTAGCGCCGGGTGAACTGCTGGACGGTGATCGGCTCACCATCGACCTGCGCCAGGACCTCGCCAGGAGCCGCGCCGGCCCCCGTCGTCGTCAAGAAATCTGGAATGTAGAAGACCACGAAGGTCAGGACGACCAGAGCCAGGCTCCATTTGAGCCAGCCTCTGTGCCGCCGCATCCGGTCGAGCATCGTCATTTAGCGAACCTCAGAGAAACAAACATCTTAGCAGAAGCTCCAGAACAGCCGTAGAACCTTCGTAGGTCGTGATATATTCAGAAGATTGAATGACTTACGGCGGTTCTCGCCGTCCGGATCTGGCTGCCCGTCTTCGGCGCGGCCAGCGCGTACTCAAGAGCCGTCTTGAACGGCCTGAGTTAGTGCTGGCGTTACTGCGCGCCGCGCACGATTCACTCGATCCGGAAAGCATCGGCAAACTGGTCGTGAACCGCGCGGACGAGTGGTTCAAGGCGTCGGCGTGTGGCGTGTTCGCGCCGGATCTCGACGGGCAGGTGATCGCACTCTCGACGCGAGGCATCCGCGAATCGCTCGCGCCGGCCGCGATCGGTGTTGCGCGCTGGGTGATCGATAAAGGTCGCGAGTTTTCGGCGGCCGATTTGAAAAAGGATGCGCGAGCGGTGGCGCCTGCGGGTGCCGTGCTCGCGTGGCCGCTGCGCTGCCGCGCACAGACCGTGGCGGCGCTGGTGGTCCTGGAACGGCAAGCGGCGAAACTGCCGCCACAACTCACGTCGGACGTAGGTCAGGCGCTCAGCACCATGCTCGATGGGCCGGCGCTGGCCTTGGACAACGCGCTGCGATTGAAGCGGTCTGAAGCTCTTTCGGTGACCGACGATCTCACGCAGCTCTACAACTCGCGCTACTTAAACCAGGTGCTGCGTCGTGAGGCCAAGCGCGCATCGCGTTCCGGGCGTCCTCTCTCGCTGTTGTTCCTGGACCTCGACGGTTTCAAGGGAATCAACGATACGCACGGGCACCAGGCCGGAAGCCGGGCGCTCGTCGAAGCAGCAGCGGTGATACGCCGCTGTGCGCGTGAGACAGACGTCGTGGCACGATTTGGCGGTGACGAGTTTGCAATCATCCTCCCGGACACTGGTTCTGAAGGTGCCGCGGTGATGGGACACCGCGTGCGCGAGCGCATCAGCGCCAACACGTTCCTGCAAGGGAATGGTCTGGCGCTGCGGCTCACGGCGTCGGTCGGCGTAGCGACACTGCCTGATGTCGCCGCGTCGGCTGAAGAGTTGGTGCGTGCGGCCGATATGGCCATGTACCAGGTAAAGGATTCGGGCAAAAACGGGGTCCGCATCGCCCAGGCTGGTTAGCCGGGGCCTGCACGGTTCTGCATAGAGCGAGTTTTTGAAAAATTAAAATGGGTCTGGGTTCGCTTCTCTCGTTTCTCTCCACCGATCTGGCCATCGATCTCGGGACGGCCAATACCTGTGTGTACGCCAAGGGTCGCGGCATCGTCGTCAACGAGCCGTCGATGGTGGCCGTCAATAAACTGACCGGCCGCGTCGAAGCCGTCGGCACCGGCGCGAAGGAGATGCTGGGCCGCACGCCCGGCAACATCGTCGCCATCAAGCCGATGAAGGACGGCGTCATCGCCGACTTCGACGTCACTGAAAAGATGCTGACGTACTTCATCAAGAAAGCCCACAACGGCAACGTGTGGGTGCGCCCGCGCATCATCATCGGGGTGCCGTCGGAAATCACGCAGGTCGAGAAGCGCGCCGTGAAAGACTCGGCGTATCGCGCCAAGGCCAGCGAAGTGCACCTGATCGAAGAAGCGATGGCAGCGGCGATCGGTGCCGGCCTGCCGATCACCGAGCCGGCTGGCAGCATGATCGTCGACATCGGCGGCGGCACGACCGACATTGCCGTCATCTCGCTGGCGGGCATCGTCTACAGCAAGGCGGTGCGCGTCGCCGGCAACGAGATGGACGAAGCGATCATTCAGTACATCAAGAAGACCTACAACCTGCTGATCGGCGAGCGCACTGCTGAGCAGATCAAGATGGAGCTTGGCTCCGCGTATCCGCTCGACGAGCGCATGACGATGGAGATCAAGGGCCGCCACTTGATCGAGGGTGTGCCGAAGACGATCACCATCACCGACGAAGAGATCCGTGAGTCACTGGCGGAGACGGTCAACGTCATCGTCGATGCGGTCCGCGTGGCCCTCGAGCGCACGCCGCCCGAGTTGTCCGCCGACATCGTCGATCGAGGCATCGTCATCACCGGCGGTGGCTCGCTGCTGCGCAATCTCGACAAGCGCCTGCGCGAAGAGACGGGGCTGCCGGTGTCAAGCGCTGAAGATCCGCTGTCGTCAGTCGTGCTCGGTGCGGGCAAGATGCTGGGCGAATTCGATCTGCTCCGCAAGATCGCAATCGACTAGCCGACCACGCGATGGCGATCGCAGACATCAGACAGCGACCCGGCGTCATTCTCGGCGCCGCCATCCTGCTGCATGTCGTCCTGATTTCCGCTCAAGTGAATACCGCGTCCGGCCTGCCGGTGCTGCAGGTGGTGACGTTCGGCGGCTTCTCCGAAGTGCAGCGCGCGACCATGGCGCTGATCGACGGTGTGCGCGGCATGTGGACCGGCTACGTGGCGCTGCGCCAGGTGCAGGAGGAAAACGCGACGCTGAAGCAAGAGTTGCAGACGTTGCAGGTGCGCTTTCAGCAGGAACACGCCGAAGCGCAGCGCACCGACAATCTGCGTCAACTGCTCGAACTCAGGGATCGCGCAAATCTCGACACCGTCGCGGCGGAAGTGATCGCCGGACCGGCCAGCGTCGAGTTCCGCACCGTGACGATCGACAAGGGATCGTCGGATGGCCTGGGTAATGACATGGCGGTGATCTCGCCGGCCGGTGTCGTGGGCCGCTTGATCCTGCCGAGCCGGCGCGCCTCGAAAGTGCAATTGCTGATCGATCGTAACGCCGCGGCCGGGGCGCTGATCGAGCGGACGCGCGTGCAGGGAGTGGTGATGGGCAGCGGCGACGGCATGTTGAAGATGCAATACGTGCCCGGCACCGCCGACGTGAAGACCGGCGATCTCGTCGTCACCTCGGGCATCGACGGCATTTATCCCAAGGGCTTTGTGATCGGCACGGTCGATCACGCCGATCGCGGCATAGGGGCTTACTCTGAGATCACGGTCCGGCCCGCAGCGGATTTCGCGCGACTCGAAGAAGTGCTGATCGTCAGGACGCCGCCGGCGTCACGTGCGGTGATCGAGGAGCCGAAACTCAGTGAGAAGTAAGAAGTGAGAATCCGGAAGTGAGGACTCGGAAGTGAGGAGCGCCGCCGCTGTCGCGGCCATCCTGATCGCCATTGCGTTGCAGACGACGCTGGCCAACTTTATGTTTCGGGGCAGCACGGCGATCGACCTGGTGCTGATCGTCGTGGTGTTCGTGGCCATCAAGTCCGGACCGGTGACGGGCTTGTTGGGCGGTACCGTCGCCGGGCTGATCCAGGATGCGCTGTCGAGCGGCATCCTCGGCATCGGCGGGCTGGCAAAGACGATTGTCGGGTTCCTGTCGGGGCTGATGGGCACGCAGTTCATCGTGAGCGCGCCACTGCCGAGGTTCCTGTTGTTGCTGGTGGCGACGGTGCTGCACGCGGCGATTTTCATGGGGCTGTATACGCTGCTCAACCTGCGCCAATTTTCGGCCCCCTACCCGGCCATTGTCGGCCAGGCGTTCGGCAATGCGTTCGTCGGCGTGATCGTGTTCCAGCTCGTTGAGTGGTTGCCCGGCTTCGTCGACAGGCGTCGCGCGGGGCGGTTTTTGAAGCGATAATTAACGCCTATGGCAGTAGCCGAAGACCGGCGCCGGCTTGCGTCACGCCTCACCGTCGTGAGGGTGGCTGTTGGTGTCGCTTTTGGCGCGCTGGCCGGAAGTTTCTGGTTCCTCCAGGTTGTTCAGTACGCCCAGTTCAAGGAAATGGCGGAGAACAACCATCAGCGCACGCTGACGCTACGCGCGCCGCGCGGCATCATTTTCGACCGCACCGGCAAGCTGCTGGTCGAGAACCGCAACTCCTTCAACATTTCCATCGTCCGCGAGCACACCAAGGACCTGGATCGGACCATTCGCGTGCTGTCGCAGGTCACCGGCCTCGAAGAGAAGTTCGTGCGCGAGACGGTCGATAAGCATCGCCGCGAGCCGAGCTACCGCCCGATCCCTATCGTGCAGGACGCGTCGCTCGCTCAAGTCGCGGGGGTGATGGCACGTCGGCTCGACTTCGAGCTCCCGGACGTGATCGTGCAGGAAGTGCCGACGCGGCAGTACCCGGACCAGGACATGGCCGCGCATGCGATCGGCTACGTTGGTGAAGCCAGCGAAGACCAGATGCAGACCGAGGGCGTGTCCACGGGCGCGATCGTCGGGCAGTTCGGCATCGAGCGCGTCTACAACAAGCTGCTGATGGGCGAAGACGGCGCCAAGCGCGTGGTCGTCAACAGCATGGGCCGCGAAATCCGCACGCTCGAAGAGATTCCGCCGCACCAGGGCCGCCGCGTGCAGTTGACGATCAACTACGCGATGCAGAAGGCCGCGGAAGACGCCTTCCGCAACTACGGCTTCAACGGATCGGCAGTGGTGCTCGAGCCGAAGACCGGCGAAGTGCTGACGCTCACGAGCCTGCCGGCGTTCGACCCGAACGATTTCGCCACCGGCATCGACCGCGCCACGTGGAATTCGCTCAACACCGACAAGCTGCGCCCGCTGCAGAATCGCGCGATCCAGGGACGCTACTCGCCAGGATCGACATTCAAGATCGTGGTGGCGACGGCGGCGCTCGAAGAGGGCATCGTCACGCCGGAGCACCAGGTGTTCTGCCCCGGTGGCGCGACGTTCTATGGCCGGTTCTTTCAATGCCTCGGCAAGCACGGCTTCGTGGACATGCGCCACGCGATCGAGAAGTCGTGCAACACCTACTTCTACACGATCGGCAACATGGTCGGCGTCGACAAGATGTACAAGTGGGCCGAGAAGCTGGGCCTGGCGTTGAAGAGCGGCATCGACCTGCCCAACGAGGTCGAGAGCATCGTGCCCTCCACGGAATGGAAGCAGAAGCGCTACAACGAGCGCTGGTATCCGGGCGAAACGATCTCGGTGGCGATCGGCCAGGGCCAGGTGTCGGTCACGCCCATCTCCATGGCGGTGATGATTTCAACGGTCGCAAATGGCGGCACTCGCGTGATCCCGCGGTTGGTGAAAGCCTACGACGAAGGTCACGGATGGCAGGCGGTCCAGACGCCGCCCAGCCCGTACGTGCCGTTCTTGATGAAGCCCGAGACGGTGTCGACCGTCCGAGATGGGTTGTGGATGGTGGTGAACGGCGCCGGCACCGGCGGCCGCGCAAGATTAGCGGGCCGTGATGTGGCGGGGAAGACGGGCACGGCGCAGGTGATTTCACTGCAGGGTAAGGCGGCGGCGCGCGGCAAGACCGATCAGGATCTGCGCGACCATGGCTGGTTCGTGTTCATGGCGCCGCGCGACAACCCCGAGATTTCCGGTGTCGTCTTCACGGAGCACGGCGAACACGGCTCGTCGAGCGCGATGGTCGCCAAGCACATCATCGAGACGTACTTTGCGCAACGTGACGGTCTGCCGCTGCCCGTGTTGACGCCGCCGGCACCAGCCGTTCCGGCGCCCGTCCGCGCCGCGGTTCGCGCGACGGTGACGAATGGTCCCGGAGGGACGCACTGATGTTCGAGCGGCGTCTCTACCATCACATCGACTGGGTGCTGATCGGCGCGGTGCTGGCCATTTGTTGCGTCGGCCTGGCGATGATCTACAGCGCCACCGGCGGCGCGACGCGCATCTACTGGACGCAGATTTACGCCCTCGGCCTCGGCTTGGTGGCGATGGTCGCGACCCTCAGCATCGATTACCGCTCTCTCGCCGATAAATCACACTGGATTTACCTGGCGATGATGATCCTGCTGATTGCCGTGCTGTTCATCGGCTCGGTCAGGGGTGGATCACGCCGATGGATCGATCTCGGCCCGGTGAACCTGCAGCCGTCGGAATTTGCGAAGGCGGTGCTGGCGCTGATGCTGGCCAAGATGCTCGGCGAAGAGCGGCGGCCAGCGCTGACCAACACCGACTTGTTCATTGCCGCGGTGCTGACGCTGGTGCCATTCCTGATCATCCTGCGTCAACCCGACCTCGGCACGGCGGCAACGCTGCTGCCGATCCTGCTGGTGATCGCGTTCGTCGCCGGCATGCCGATGAAATACATCTACGTCGGCATGGTCGTCGCCGTCCTGGCGGCTCCTGTGGCCTACAAGTTCGTGCTGCACGATTACCAGCGCGAGCGCATTTCCACCTTCCTTGACCCGGCGTCCGATCCCAAGGGCGCCGGCTACCAGCAGATTCAGGCCCGCATCACGGTCGGCTCCGGCGGCATGACGGGCAAGGGCTTTATGGGTGGGACGCAGGGCCAGTTGCGTTTCCTCCCCGTCGCACACACCGACTTCATCTTCTCAGCGTTTTCCGAGGAGCAGGGACTGGTCGGCGTGCTCGTGGCGCTCGGGTTGTACTTCTTCGTCATCATGCGCGCGCTCGATGCGGCCCGGCTGGCCAAGGATCGTCTCGGCGCGTACTTAGTGCTGGGCGTGCTCGCAAGCTTCACGTTCCAGGTCATCTACAACATCACCATGTCGGCGGGTCTGGCGCCGGTCAAGGGGCTTACGCTGCCGCTCATGAGTTACGGCGGCTCCTCGATGATCGCGACGCTGGCCGGATTCGGGCTCATCCTCAACGTGAGAATGCGCCGCTTTACGAACTAGCCATGCAGCCACGTCCCGCGCGGAGTTTCCCTCATGAACAAGGAGATGATCATCTCCTCCAACGGCCACGAAACACGGGTGGCCATCCTCGAAGACGACCAGCTCGCTGAACTCTTCGTCGAGCGCGAACAGAATCGCGGCGTCGTCGGCAACGTCTACAAGGGCCGCGTGTCGAAGGTGCTGCCCGGCATGCAGTCGTCCTTCGTCGATATCGGCCTCGAGCGCGACGGCTTCCTCTACGTCTCGGACGTCATCGCCAACCTTGACGAGTACGACAAAGACGACGATGAGAGCACGGAAGCGCCGTCGGCTGGCGCGAACGGCGCAAACGGCAGTACGGAGGGTACTTCGGCGCCACCTGAACGTCGTAAGGGCCGTGACGGGCGCGGGCGTGATCGCGATCGCGACGATGAGAAGCGCGCGCCGGAGCCGAAGATCGAAGAGCTCCTGAAAGAAGGGCAGGACGTGATCGTGCAGGTGGCCAAGGAGCCGCTCGGCACGAAGGGCGCGCGGCTGACGTGCCATGTCACTCTGCCGGGCCGCTTCCTGGTGTTCATGCCGACCGTCGACCACATCGGCATCTCGCGCAAGATCGACAGCCGCGACGAACGCGCCCGCCTCCGCGGCATCGTCCGCGAATTCCGCGAGGCGCACAGCTTCAACGGCGGTGTGATCATCCGCACCGCGGCGTCAGGCCGCTCGAAGGACGACATCCTTGCCGACCTGAATTACTTCTACAAGATCTGGGTCGACATGCGGCAGCGTGGAGAGCAGAAGCGCGCGCCGGTGACGGTTTACCAGGAGCCGAGCCTCGTCGCGAAACTGTTGCGCGACCTTCTGACGGATGATTACTCCGCGATCCGCATCGATCATCCGATCGAGCATCAGCGCGCGGTCGAGTTCATCAACCGCATCATGCCCAACCTGGCGAATCGCGTGAAGCGATACGACAAGGATTTCCCGATCTTCGAGGAGTATGGCGTTCAGGCCGAGCTCGACAAGGCGCTACGCAGTAAGGTCTGGCTGAAGTCGGGCGGCTCGATCGTCATCAACCAGACCGAAGCGCTGGTCGCGATCGACGTCAACACCGGGCGCTACGTCGGCAAGAAGACCGCCGGTCGGCTGGAAGACACGATCATCAAGACCAACCTCGAGGCCGCCAAGGAGATCGTGCGGCAGATCCGCCTGCGCGACCTCGGCGGCATCATCGTCTGCGACTTCATCGACATGGAAGAGAAGAAGAACCGCCAGAAGGTGTTCCAGGCGGTGGAGCAGGAGCTGCGCAAGGACCGCGCGCCCTCGAAGGCCCTCCAGGTATCGGATTTCGGCCTCGTCATCGTCACGCGCAAGCGCGTCAAACAGAGCTTGGAGCGCGTGCTGACCGAACCGTGTCCGTACTGCTCCGGCGCCGGCACGATCAAGTCGAGCGCGACGGTGTGCTACGAAATCCTGTCGGAAGTGAAAAAGGTCGGCTCAGATCTCGACGGACCGGGCGTGCTGCTGCGCGTGAATCCGGATATCGCCAGGGCGTTGCAGGAAGAAGAGCGCGGCGTGCTGAAGGATTTGAGGAACATGCTGCAGAGAGACGTCATCGTGAAGCCTGACGTCCATCTGCACCATGAACAGTTCGACGTAATGTCGATTGGCGGCTGACGCCGCCAATCGACCGCAGTATTCCTGTCGGCCTCCGGGCCGACGTTACGCCGGCGGCAGGTGAATGAGGTACTGAACGCCCCCGCGCGTAATCCACACGCGAAGGTAGTCGCCGCCCTTCAACATATCGACACGGGCACCGTTACGCGGCTGCTTGCCCGGCAGGTCCGGTCCCGCCTGCGTATCCTTCACCTCATCCGCGGTGATGATGCTGGCCACTTCGCGGCCGGCGACCTTGCCGCCCTGCACGAATTCGACCCAGCGCTCCATCTTTTGCCCCGGCACCGACGGCGACGCGTCCTGCGCCGTCAGCCGTACCGTGTAAGTACCGGCCTTGAGGTCCTTACCATCGGCCTTCACGGCGCGTGGGATGCGCACGGAACCGAGCGCGGTTTCGGCCGTCGGAACCTGCCCCTGCTGAGCGGCGGCGACGCCCGTGAACGCGGTCAACATCAGTGCGACGATCCATCTAGCCTTCATGAGATTGCCTCCGACGCCTATTATGCCAGAAGGATGCCACCACCACTGTGCGGCGACGGGCATCTACGGCCGAGGCCTTGACTCGGCCGATGCCAAAACGGGGAAGGAACTTACTTCTTTGCGATGACCACCGATCCGCTGTGGCTGCGGATCGACAGGAAGGCGCTGCCATCGCCGTAGGAGCCGCGAACGGCCCGGTTGCTGGAACGGCCGCGCCCCTGTCCGGCTTCCTGGCGGCCCATGGCGCGCAGCGTCACCGGCAAATCGGATCGCACGCTGCCGCCGAAGGTGTCGGCGTCGAGTTCGAAACCCGTGTTGCCGCTGAGCAGCAGGCGGACATTACCGGAATGGGACATGAATTCGTAGCGGCCACCCTTGGCGAGCGGCGCGTCGAATTCGATGTTGCCCGAGATAGACCGCGCCTCGAGACGCTCGACTTCAGAGCCGACCAGCCGTACGTCGCCGCTGACGGATCCGGCTTCGAGACTGCGCGCCTTGATCCCAGTGGCGATCACGGTGCCGCTGACGGTGCTCAATAGCAGCGACGTCTGCGTCGACACGTCCCGTGCAGTCACATCACCCGAGATCGTCTTGGCGATCGCCAGGTTGGGTGTGCCCGTAACGGTGACATCACCGCTCACGGTCTCAACCCGCACCTCACCCTTCACGTTGGTGACACTGATGTCGCCGGAGATGGACTTGAGCGCAACGGTGGCCGCCGGCGGCACCGAGATGACGTAGTCCACGGTGGCGGAGATGTTATTGCCGAACTGTCCGCGCCGCGGATAGATCGTGCGCACTTCGACGCGCCCGTTGAAGTTGTTGATGTCGACGCGCAGCGCCTCGAGAAGCCGCTTGGCTTCTTCGGCATTGCGATTGCGCACGCGCTTGGTGGCGTCGATCTTGATTTCAGCTGCGCCGCCCGCCGTGACGCGAATGTCGCCCGCGAGGTGTGACAGATCGAGCGCCGCGCCGTCGCCGACCTTGATCGTCTGCGACACCTTTTCGATCTGTTCGGGACCTTGCCGTGAGTCCTGGTAGCGCTCGAACCAGCCAATGCGAGGGCCGTCCTCGCCGAGGATGCCCTTGAGGGTGACTGCCGCGCGTGCCGGGGGAGCGCTCACGCTTTCCAGCACAGTGGGATCCGAAGCTTGGAATTCACGTGACTTGAAGTCG
>JADMIO010996523.1_pt1 | contig 137545 bp, 124 predicted proteins | sample 8958161 | NCBI WGS metagenome assembly JADMIO01 (sample SAMN16585339, study PRJNA669376) | soil metagenome | isolation source: Crop rotation soil | place: USA: Cullars Rotation, Alabama | collected 2011
CCGCGACTTCAAGTCACGTGAATTCCAAGCTTCGGATCCCACTGTGCTGGAAAGTCGTCGTCCGGTTCGGGACCAAGCACGCCGGAGACCGCGATCGCGATATCCGCTTTCGAACGTTTGAGAGCACCCGCCGCCATCGCGGTGACGCAGTCCGCGTTGATACAGCCTCTCCGGTCCATCGCGCGCTTCTTCACGCCGAGCGCAGCCGCCTTTTGCTCTTTCGTATAGGTAGTGAATCCCCCTTCGAGTACGTCTCCCGCGCCGATCCCAAGTGAAAGGGACGCGGCGATCAGCCCTGCCGTGCAGGATTCCGCAGTCACGAGGCTGAGTTTCCTTTTATGCAGCGCGGCGACCGTGCGGCCGGCGACCCGGGTGAGATGAGGGCCGATAGAAGCTGTCTTACTCATTTGCAGTATCCGGAAAACGTCTCGCTTGAGTTCCTCCGCGCGGGAGAGCCCGTTTCAATTTGGATTTTTCCCGGCGCGCTTATCAAAGGGCAATACGAAAACGCATCATCGCTTCCGAATGGAACCTTTACGGCAAGGGATTGTTCCTTAATCCCCATCCGCTGGAGACGTTCCCATGCATTCCAAGAAAACGACCGACGCCATTGCTCTTCTCAAAGCCGACCATCGCAAGGTGGAGGGGCTCTTTGCCCAGTTCGAGAAAGCGAAAGACTCGGGCCGAAAGGGCGATCTCGCGAACCAGATTTGTCTTGAGTTGCGGGTCCATGCGCAGATCGAGGAAGACGTATTCTATCCTGGTTGCCGGGAGGAAGGCGTCGATGAGGACCTCATGGACGAGGCCTATGTCGAGCACGACGGCGCGAAGATGCTGATCGGCGAGATCGAAAAATCGAGCCCCGACGACCAGTATTTCGACGCGAAGGTGAAGGTGCTCTCGGAGCAGATCAAGCACCACGTCAAGGAAGAAGAAAAGAAGCAGGGCAATATGTTCGCGAAGGCCCGCAAGGCCGGCGTCGATCTCAAGGCGCTCGGCGAGCGCATGGCGGCGGAGAAGCAGGACCTCCTCGCCAAGATGAAGAATGCGCGGCCGACCCCGCCGACACCGACGCTGAAGCATACGCGGATCGCGGTCTAACGGAGGGAGTATGTCGGATAGCGCCAATGTTCAGGCCGAACGTAGCCAGTCGGTCTGGCTGCCGGTTCCCGATATCGCGGAAGAGCCTCTCCGGGATAGCCGGGCCGCCGATCTCGTCGTCGTCGGTTCCGGTATTGCCGGGCTATCGGTCGCCTATCAGGCGGCGTGCGACGGACGCGAGGTCGTCATTGTCGACCGGGGAGCCATTGCGAGCGGCATGACCGCCCGCACGACGGGGCATCTCACCTGTACGCTCGATGATTTCTATCATGAGTTCACCTCGCTGCGCGGCGAGGAACAGGCAAGGCTTCTTTACGAGAGTCAGGCGGCGGCGATCGACCGCATCGAGCAGATCGCGCGCGAGGAAAACATCGACTGCGATTTCCACCGCATCGACGGCTATCTGTTCCTCGGTGAAGGCGACGACCCGAAGCTGCTGGAAAAGGAATATGACGCCTGCCGAAAGATCGGATTTACGTCCGTCCAATGGATCAGCAGCGCGCCGTTTCCGAAGGGCGACACCGGGCAATGCCTTATTTTTCCCAATCAGGCGCGCTTCCATCCCCTCAAATATCTGAAGGGGCTAGCCGACGCGATCATAAGGCGCGGCGGAAAGTTCTATCCTTTCACGGCTGTCGACGAGATCACGCAGAAGGGCGCCGAGGTCACGGTCAAGATGGTCAATGGGAGGACCATCGTCGCGCGCGATGTGGTTTCGGCGACCAACGCGCCGATTGCGGGACGTCTCACGTTGCAAGCGAAGATGGCGCCTTACCGGACTTACGCGCTTGCAGTCATGATTCCGAAGGGCTCGTTCCACGATGGGCTCTACTGGGACACGCTCGATGCCTACCATTATGTCCGCATCCAGCCCTTTGACACCTATGACGCGCTCATCGTCGGCGGTGAGGATCACAAGACGGGCGAAGCCGACGATGCCGAGGCGCGTTTCGCGGCGCTGCTCGACTGGACGCGGAGCCGCGTCGGCGAGCTGGGGCGCCTTCTCAACAGATGGTCGGGTCAGGTTCTGGAGCCGGTGGATTTCGCCGGTTATATCGGGCGCGATCCGGACAATGATCACATCTGGTTCGTCACCGGCGATTCCGGCCAGGGCCTCACGAACGGTGCGACCGCCGGCATCCTCATTCCCGAGCTCATGAAGGGCGCGAAGCACCCGTGGGAAAAGCTCTACGACCCCGCGCGCGTCTCGCTCAAATCGGTCGGCACGTTCATCTCGGAAAACGTCACCGCTGTGAAGGAGCTTGCCGAGCATCTCGGCGGGCCGCTTCGGCCTTCGGAAGAATCCCTTCTCCCGGGCGAAGGCGGTCTCGTTGGCGACGGCCTTAAGCAGATCGCGGTGTACCGCGACGAGAAGGGCCAATTCCACCGCGTCTCAAGCGCGTGCAGTCACGTCGGCTGCACCGTCCACTTCAATTCCTTCGAGCGATGCTGGGACTGCCCCTGCCACGGCTCGCATTTCGATATCGACGGCGGCGTCCTCAACGCTCCGGCGACAGCGCCCCTCCCTCAAGTCAAGCCCTAGCTCTCAAGGACTGCTCATGCGCGCGCTCTGCTGGCACGGAAAAGAAGATATTCGTTGCGATACAGTCCCCGATCCCAAGATCCAGGAAGGGCGCGACGCCATTATCAAGGTCACGTCATGCGCGATCTGCGGCTCGGACCTTCACCTCATGGGCGGCTTCGTCCCCAACATGAAATCCGGCGACGTGCTCGGCCACGAGACAATGGGCGAAGTCGTCGAGGTCGGCAAAGACAACAAAAAGCTGAAGGTGGGCGACCGAGTGGTCGTGCCCTTCACAATCAGCTGCGGCGAGTGCCGCATGTGCAAGTGGAGCCTTTTTTCACTCTGCGAGCGCACCAATCCTGCAGGCGCGGAACAGGCCAAGCAAACCGGCTATCCGACGGCGGGCCTGTTCGGATATTCGCACACCTATGGGGGCTTTCCGGGCGGTCAGGCGCAATATCTCCGCGTTCCTTATGCCGATGTCGGACCGATCGTCGTGCCGAACGGGCTCACGGACGAGCAGGTTCTCTTTCTCTCCGACATTTTTCCGACCGGATACATGGCCGCCGAGAATTGCGACATCAAGCCGGGCCAGACCGTTCTTGTGTTCGGGTGCGGTCCCGTCGGGCAATTCGCAATCCGCTCCGCGTTCCTTCTCGGCGCGGGACGCGTAATCGCCGCCGACAATGTCCCGGAGCGCGTGGCGCTTGCGCAAAAAGCGGGAGCCGAGACGCTCGATTATTCCGACAAGGATTTCCAGAAAAACCTTCTCGCCATGACCGGCGGCTTGGGTCCGGACGCCGTGATCGAAGCGGTTGGTCTCGAAAGCCACGGCGAAGGCGGCGTGATCGAAGCCGTCGAGACGAAGCTCACGACCATGGAGCGGCCCTTCGCGCTCGAACAGGCCATCATCGCCTGCCGTCCGGGCGGCACCGTCTCGCTACCGGGTGTTTTCATCAACAAGGTGACCGTGCCGATGGGTGCCTTCGTCGGCAAGGCGCTAACCCTCAAGACCGGACAGACGCATGTGCAGCGCTATCTCGCGCCGCTCCTGAAACTTATCGAGGAAGGCAAGATCGATCCGTCCGTTATCATCACGCACCGCATCGGGCTCGACGAAGGGCCGGACGCCTACAAGACCTTCCGGGACAAGAAGGATGGCTGCGTCAAGGTTGTGATCCGTCCAAACGGTTGAGACGACCGCCCCTTTGCCGCGAGCTTTCGCGGTTGAGACGACTTGTCGGATCAAATGATGGAATGGAACCGCGGGTCTGCAATTGTCCTACCGCGCATTAACCCACCCTTCAGAACTGCGCACCTTAAGTGAACGTGTTAAGGGCTGATTAGCACTGCGCCGTCAACATTGCCCCGCGTACATAAAAACAAACGCGGGTGGGTTATATGGTTCGCAAGAGTCTTCTTGCCAGTGCAGCACTGTCGACTCTCTTGGCTGGAGCCACGGCGTCATTCGCCGATCCGCCGCCGCCCAAGAAGCTGACCAACATGGACGATGGCGGCGATCTCTCGCCGCTCTACGGCAAGGTCCAGCCCTTCTATGGCAAAGTGAATCCGTTCTACGGAACGATCGATCCGCTCTACGGCAAGGTGAACCCGTTCTACGGCAAGATCAGTCCGTTCTGGGGCGACATCTCGCCGTTCTGGGGCAAGGTCACGCCTTTCTATGGCAAGGTCACGCCGTTCTACGGAAAAGTGAATCCCTTCTGGGGCAAGATCAATCCCTTCGACACGCCCAACTCGCTCTATTCGACCATTGGCACGTACTGGCAGAGCGCCGGCCCGCAATGGGGCAACATCAACGCGCTGTGGGACAGCCTGCAGGCGTCGAACGCCACGGACTACTCGTCGCTTCAGGCCCAGCTCAATGCTTTCATGGCAGGCGCCGCCGCACAGTGGACGCCGGCGATGCAGAAGGACCTCAAGAAGGCCGATTTCAACGGCGGCTTCGCCAATCCGTTGCTGGCGCAATACGGTATCGACCCGACCAATGCCGCGTCGCTGGCGAGCGTCACCGGCGCCCAGCGCTCGGCGTTCTTCCTCGACTTCTACGACAGCCTGATGAACTACAGCGGCCAGGATCATGTCGACTGGTGGATGGCATCGATCCATTGGTCGCCGATGCTGGCGCAGATTCAGGGCTCGGCAAACAATGCCAGCGTCGGCATCCTCGACGCCTATGCCACGAAGCAGAATGCCGATGTCAACGCGCTCGATTTCGCGGGCGGCTACAAGAACAACGCTCTAGATCATGGTGCTGCCGTCGCCAGCCTGATCGCCGCCAAGCAGGACGGCACTGGCGTGATGGGCGTCGCCCCCAACGCCACCATTCAAGTGCTCTACAACCCCTTCGATTCCACCGGCACCGCCGACTGGTCGGACATCGCCAACGGCATCAACACACTGTTCGCGAAGAAGGCGAGCGTGATCAACGCGTCACTCGGGGTGCCGGGGTCCGTGCTGACCAGCGAGTGGTCGAATATTCTGAACGCCAAGCAGCTGCAGGACATCAAGCGCGACGTGGTGATCGTCAAGGCAGCGGGCAACGATGGCGTGATGCAGACCGACAACGTGGCATGGGCTGGCGCCGCGCCAACCAACCTGATCCTCGTTGGCTCGGTCGATCCCAACAACAACATTTCCACCTTCTCCAACACGCCAGGCGAAGCTTGCATAACCGTCAACGGTCTGTGCAACGAGCAGGACAAGCTCAAATACCGCTTCATCGTCGCGCCCGGCGAGCTGCTGCTGGTCGCCGACAACCATGGCGGCGTCACCCGCGCTTCGGGCACCTCGTTCGCCGCACCGCTTGTCACCGGTGCGATCTCGCTGCTCCAGGATCGCTGGCCATGGCTGCAACAGCACGCGGACGAGACGGTGCAGATCATCCTGCAATCGGCAACCGATCTCGGCGCGCCCGGCGTGGATCCGGTCTATGGCTGGGGCGAGCTCAACGTCGAAGCCTCCCAGTCGCCGCTCAACTGGAACAACCTCGTTGTTTATCAACCAACAGCGTGGAGCGGAAAGGCGGCAACGGGTGGCGTGGGAGCATTCGATCCCAAGGCCTACAATGGCCCTATCCTGCCGACGAATGGCACGGCCTGGACCACCGCAAGCCTGAAGCAGGCCGTTCTCACGCCGGGTCAGCTTGACCTCTGGCAACAGCAGGGCGCTTACATCGTCGCTTTCGAGACCATCGGCTCGACCTATCGCGACTTCACCATCCCGCTCAGCTCGTTGCTGTTGAACCAGAACGTCAACAGCAACGGCGCCAACAATCCATTCCAGACCTATCTCTATCAGCGATTGGTGGACTGGGCGGGCGGCACGTCGTCCGTAAACTTCGCGCAGTCCTCCACGCCGCTGAACGCCGGTGACTGGAACATGAGCATGCTAACCACTCTCGCGACGGATGATGAGGTTCGCGCGGGCGCAGGTCCGATCCATGCGGAGTTTGCTGCCTCGAACTCCCAGGCCGGCGTTGAGGTCCGTCTCGGCGAAGGCAGCGGCGCGCACGCGCTGATGGGCGGTGATGGTTTCGCGCTGCGCTCCGACTTCGATCCTGCAACGGGCGGCGTCAATCCGGTGCTCGGTCTCGCCTCGGGCGGCATGTACGCCAGTGGCGGTTACGCCATTGGCGGCGGCCTCAAGCTCAGCCTCGGCTATAGTGACAAGAGCGACAACCACACGTTCATCGATTCCACCTTCGGGCCGCTGAAAGCGTTGCCACTGGCGCCCAACCACGCCAGCGCCTCCGTCGCGACGCTCTCCTACACGGTGGCGAAGGGTTTTACTGCCACGGCTAGCTACACCGCGCTCAACGAGGCGGATGCGCTTCTCGGCGCGCAAGGCGGCGGCGTTCTCTCGCTAGGCAATGGCGCCCGCACCAACGCTACAACAGTCGGCGCAACCGCGTCGCTCGGTGAGGGCTGGTTGCTGGCTGGCTCGATGACGCTTGCACACACCGTTGCGCCGCAATCGAGCCTGTCAAACTTGTCGCTCGCCCAAGGTGGACTTGAATCGACGGCGTATGAACTGGTTGCATCAAAGACCGGCCTGTTCTCCGGCCTCGATGCACTGCGCGTCTCTTTTGCACAACCCCTGCACGTGGAGAGTGGCGCGCTGAACTACACCTCGATTGAAGTCATCGACCGCTCGACCGGTGCTGTCGGACCAGTGGCGCAACGCTGGGATATCTCGGGCAACCGCGAATACCGGCTGGAAGCCACCTACGACCTGCCGGTGATGGAAGGCCGGGCGCATATCAACGCCTTCAGCCTGGTCGATCTCAACCCACCAAGCATGCCGGATACCAAGATGGAGCTAGCCGTGGGCGCTGCGTTCAGGGTGCAGCTTTAGAAGATCCCATCGCGCATCGTAGCCCCCTTGCGCGATGGTTGAGCCGGCTATCACTCAGGTAGCCGGCTCACTTCCGCCACAACAAATTCGACGGATGTGCGATGGACGTCGCTGCAGCTTTGTCACCCCGAGTTGAACGTGAACCCGCCGCCCCCAAGGTGGAACGCGACCCCGTCGCGGTCGACCACAAGGTGCTATCGTTCTTCTTGGACTATTGGCGAAGTAACGCCAACGGCGGCGTGCCTCTGTTTTCAGCGTTCAGGCCGAAAGAGGTACGCGCCAATCTCGCCTGGGTTGTCGTCGTCGATGTGTTGCCCGAGCTAACGGACTTTCGCTATCGGATAATCGGCACTTGCGTCGCCGAGTATTTTGCCACCAATGCAACAGGCAAGCTGGTGAGCGAAGCCTTCCAGGATTGGGATGAGCCCTCCCGTAATGGCGTCATCCAACTCTTTCGTGCGCCTTGTGTGCACCGAGTCCCCTTTCGCTATTCCGGTCCAGGCTTCCGCCTTCCGGACACAAAGAAATTTCTCCCTGATTTCGACTCGCTCTACCTGCCCTACTCGACAGACGGCAGCCGTGTCGATCGGGTGCTGAATGTTTTTGCGTTCAACTATCGCGAATTCCGAGAGAAGGCCGACATGCCCCGAGTTCTTAGGCGTTGATAGAAGGCAATTGCGGGTCCCACAGGGCCCCGACCAAGGCGATCTAGTGCTTCTGGCAACGGTCTAAATTCTTTGCATGGTAGCCAGCGCGGGAGTTTGCCGGCTTTTGGCAACCCGCGCCGCCAGGCTTCGCAGCCGTTTGATGCGATCCACCTGTCGATGAGCCTGAAGATGTGGGGCCAGATTCAACTGCGCCGTCACCTGATGCCGTGACGCCGTTTTCCCAATTCTCGATTTTTGCCTGATCTGCCGGGGAGACGTTCTGGCCGCTCGCCAGCTTCTTCATGATTGCCGCGATGTCCGGCGGCATGCCTCCCAATGGAGAATCGGCCGAGGCCGAACCGGCTAGAAAAACGCTCAACACAAGCACGGTGGCCGTTCTACCCATCATGCCATCGCTCCTTTCGATGCGGCAGAGATTACGACATTCGGCGAGCCGCGACACGGTTCCATTAGCTGGCAGGCATCTGCCCAAAAGCGAACTCGGCGACAGAGCTGCGATGAGCAAAAGTTCGCAATGACACCCCTAGGAACTGTTGCGGCGGCGGTAGCGTTTGCAGCATGCCCCTAATGGGACGACGGAAGGCCCGGCTGATCGGACTTTCAAGTCTGGCGTACAGCCTGGCCGACCGTTCTAGGAAGGAAGAGAGCATGACACCAAAAACCGGCGGTGGCCCGAACACGCAGAGCGACGAGCGGGGACGTAGGGTTCAGAATAACGAGGGCCATCAAGGTGGTCAGAACGGCGGCAGCAAAAAGGAAGGTCCGCCGAACCGAAAGCCCACTGCAAACCCGGTAGCCACCGACCCCGAGCCAGACCGCCGTACCTCCGCGTATTCACCGAGCGAGCCGGGCGAACCAACCAAATCGACGGCGAGGCCACAGCGCTAGGGCTCGACAAGAATATCCCCCAGGGAATCTTGGATATCGACTACGTTTTGCACAAGCGCCATACGAAAATGCATGCCCGACGCAGCTGGCGGCAATCAGCTGATCGGTCCCTGCAGATTGACCTCCCGCCCTGATGGCATCTCGGCCGCCATGGCGTCATATTCGTCCGCCATCCGATAAAGCGTATCCGCGGCTGACTCATCTGAGACGCCTGTCGCCAATCGGCGACAGCGGCGCGCCTGGGCTTTTAGATCCGAACCGCGAAGTACGGTGTCGCCCGATGCGCGTTTCAAAACTGCGCCAACCATATTCATCGTTTGGCTCTTCCCTGTGTCGCGCACCCGCCATGCCAGACGGTAATTCTGCACGAAGCGTCAAACTTGCTCATCGAGCACACTTCTAATCTTCACGGCGAGATCGGCAGAGCTAAAGGGCTTCGTGATCAACATGACCCCTTTGTCCAACCGGCCGTGATGGATGATCGCATTGCGTGCATAACCGGTGGTAAACAACACCTTCAATTCCGGTCGCAGTTTACGAGCCTCTGCCGCGACTTGCGCGCCTGTCATGCCGCCCGGAAGCACGACATCGCTAAACAGAAGATCGACGCGGGCCTGTCTTTCCAATAATCGAAGGGCGGATGGGCCATCATGCGCCTCGATGACTCGATAACCCAGCTCTCGAAGAACTTCGACGGAGTACGTCCTTACATCGTCGTCATCCTCAAGCACGAGGATGGTCTCCTTGCCGTCGCCATCCGGGACGGCGCCCTCAGCCATGTCTTCTTCTATGGTGCCCTCGACGGATAGCCGCGGCAGATAGATCTTCACGGTCGTGCCGTGGTCCACTTCGGAATAGATTTTCACATGCCCGCCCGACTGTTTGACGAAGCCGTACACTTGGCTAAGCCCGAGGCCCGTTCCTTTGCCGACCGGCTTTGTTGTGAAAAAGGGCTCAAAGGCACGGGTCACCGTGGCGGCGTCCATCCCTTTGCCGGTGTCGGAGACGGATACGCAGACATATTGACCGGGGGAGATTTCGATGTGGTTGGCCGCGTAGGCTTCATCGATGTGTGCGTTGCCGGTTTCGATCGTAAGCCGTCCTCCGCCGGGCATCGCATCCCGGGCATTGACGGCCAAGTTTAGGATCGCCGCTTCCAGCTCGTTGGGGTCTGCTTCGACCTGCCACAAACCAGCGGCAAGCACGGTCTCCACAGCGACCGTTTCGCCGAGCGTCCTTGTAATCATCTCTGTGAGACCGTTCATCAGAGAATTGACGTTCAGCGGCTTGGGATCGAGCGGCTGGCGCCGGGAGAAGGCAAGTAACCGCTGTGTCAGGGATGCGGCGCGCCTCGCGCCCGTGAGCGCGTTGGTGGCGGCGCGCTTCAATCTCGGCATGTCGTCGGACAGGTTGCGCTGGATCGTATCGAGATTGCCGACGATGATTTGCAACAGATTGTTGAAGTCGTGGGCCACGCCGCCAGTGAGCTGACCAATGGCTTCCATCTTCTGAGATTGGCGAAGAGCTTCCTCATTGGCCTTGAGTTGGGCGGTGCGCTCGGCCACCTGCTCCTCAAGAGTAGCATTTAGTGCGCGCAGCGCCTCTTCCGCTCGGCGACGCTCGTCGAGCTCGCGCTGGGCTGCTTGGGCTAGGCGAACGTTGTCGATTGCGACGGCGGCCTCGGCTGCCAGTCCCTCCATGCCCCGCTCGGAGCGCTCGGGAAACATCCCGGGCGTCGCATGTCCAAAGAACAACCCGCCGAGAACCTCTCCGCTGCGCGAGATGACCGGAACCGCAAGATAACTTCGCACCGGCAGATGACCCTCGGGCATGCCTTTCCGAGGCGCGTTACGGCCATAGCGTGGGTCTTTGGTGATATCGTCTGAGCGCACTATCCCTTCGCCGTTGAAAGTCGGCGCGAATACGTCGGTGTTGCGTGGCATAGGAAATTTCGAGAAGGCTTCTATGGGCGCGCCTGATAAGGTGTAGAGCATGTAGCTCTCCCCCTTGTCGTTGAGCACGTTGTAAAAGAACGCCCCGAACTCTGCCCCGGACAGTTCGACACCGGCGTCGGTTACGATCTGCACGAGGCGGTGGACATCGGTCTCTGCGGCGATCGCCGAGCCGGCGCGATTGAGTATTTCCAGCGCGCGCCGCTCCTCGCGAGCGTCATCTTCGGCCAGTTTTGCGCGGGTTCGGTCGCGAATAATCTTCACGAACCCGGTGATCGCTCCATCCGAATTGCGGATAGGGCTCATCTCTCCCGCAGCCCAGATGCGCTGCCCGTCTTTCTTCAGGCGCCAGCCTTCGCTTCCACCGCCGCGACCGTGATTCACTGCGTCCTGGATCTCACGCGCGATCTGACCTGGGTCCTCGAAAAGACGCTCCAGCGTTTGGCCGAGCATCTCTTCCTCGCTCCAGCCTAAGAGTTGTTGCGCGCCATTATTCCAGCTGGTTACTTCGCCAGTCGGGCTGGTACTGATGATGGCCGTGTCCGTGGCGCTCTGAGTAACCTGACGCCATTCCGCCGCCGTAATGGCGTCCGGGGTCTGCTTGGTCGTTCCCATGATTGCTGTCCGTGCTCAGTCCGCCCGCTAAAGCTTTGATCTGAATGGGGGAACTATCAGGACAAAAATTCAGCCTTACGTAAATGCAGAATCCTGCAGCTAGTTCCCGCCACGAAAACGAGGCTTCGTCCGGTCGCGCGACGAGAGGCTGCCACGACTATTTCAACTGAAAGTCTTGGAAGTTTGCGCGGTCTATGAGGGTGTCATAACCTGCAGTGCCGCTTGAGTTACGCGGTGGATTCCCCTTCCAGCCCCGGCCTTTCCACTCCGGGGCTGGCCCTTATCGGACCAGCAATGCCTAGAGGCCTCAAAGGGCAGAAGCGCCCCGCCGACGTAATCAGCACCGCCGAGGTGAAGCCGCCGGGGACGGCCGCGAAGGCCAAGGCCGGTGCGAGAGTTGCTGCACCCAAGACGACTATGGAACGCGCCGAACAACTGGCAGGGACTGGCGAGTATGCGTTTCTTTATCAGGTCGAACAGGCGCTTCGTGCAGCGGGGTTCGAGCTAGGCGGAGGTCGGGCAACGACACTCCAACCGGAAGAGCGGGCGAGGATTCGGGCGTTCTTGAAGGACGCCAAGAAGCATTAGCAGGTTGCTTTTCGCAGAGGAGCGACGACCGCACATACGGTTCTTATCTTCGCCAGTATCTCTTTCATGGTGTCGACGACGCTCACCGGCCCTTTCATGGCTGCTGCTTTTGGAGAGCCGCTCATTTCGAGGATTCCAAACCTTGATATTTGAGAAGCGTGCGTGAACTACCGTCGGGACCGGGGACGACAATCTCCCATTCATTCGTAAACAGCGCGGTCCCATGCAATCTCTTGGGAATGATCCGTCCCGTCTTCATCTCGACATAAGCCTGATAAAAATCGCTTGGGGAGAGACCGCCATTGGCGCAGACGAACACCTCGCCTTCTGAAATCGCCAGATGAACAGCTGCTCGCGTACTGCCCGTCGTTTTCCAAGCCGACGGCTTTGTCGGTAGCACAACAGCATAGTCCTTGCCGTAGGAAAGAGCCGTCGCGGCGCGCCAGGGCATAAGAAAGCTCTCTTCCGCGTCGTACGGAAACTGGGGCCCCAGAATGACGAGGCCCTCATCGTCACCTGATTGAGTATCCTTTTGCGTCTTGAGTGCGAAGCAAGGCGCACGATCATTCATGTAGATAAACAGGTCGCCGGGCTCGAGCTGCTCGAACCGCGCGACCTTAACCCCGGGACTGATTTCCATTAAAACTCACCTGCTTTCCAGCCGCGCCACAAACCGCCGCCACAGATATTCAGCGGCCTGCGACGGCGTCATGTTCTTGGTATCGAAGGCGGGCTTATTAGAACTATAGCCGAACCCTTCCATCATAGGAGACAGCGTGAGCTCGCCGGTCCTCTCACTGATCGACAGGCTTTCATTGATGGTGCCTGGAGAATTGTGACGACCCTCAGCGTAGGAAATGCCGTCGCGCGAAAAAGCGTCGCCGCCGCCGTGCCAGATACGGCATGACGTCATGCTCTTTCCGCCGATGAAAATCTCAGCCGTGAACTCAAGCGCGGTGACGGGCTGGAATTCGAATTCGAGTCCGCTGATCTGCCGTCCGAGTTGAGGAAGCGCGCTTTCGAAATAATCCCTGATCGTCGTGAAGGCCGATTTCAGGAAGCGTCGCTTTTCGACATCGGACGCCGCGCGCCGCACCTTCGGAAGATAGGCACCGATTGCGCCCGCACCCGCGCTCGTGCCGCTTCCGGGAAACGCCGCGGCCGGCGCGGTCTTGCCGGGAAACGCGGGGGCCTTGGCGGGCTTGGACCTCTCGCTCCGAATACCCGCAAGAAGTTCCTGCCGCGCCGCGCCCGCGTCGAGGTCAACAAGCGAAATATGGACGATCTGGCCGAGCAGGCCATCCGGCTCGCAGGGACGCACGATGACCGGCACGAGTCTCTTTTCGAGGCCCTGCGGGTCCTTCGCGAAAGCCGCCGCCCATTCCGGCTTCGCGAATAGCGATTTCAGATAGTCGGGCGATAGCACCATGATCGTGCGGGCCGCTTTGGCGGCGGCGTCCTGCATCTCCACGACGAAATTGCTGCCGGGCCGAAAATCCCACGCCTGCAACTTGACGGTATAGCGCTCCTCTTCGAGCACAAAGCCGATCCATTCGGCCCATTGCCGGTCCTTGGAGGTATAGCTGATAAAGAAGTCTGTCATGGCGATCCGTGACGCTGGCGGGCGGGTAAAGACTCGGACCGTGGATATTACCAGAAATCGAGCCTCTCGGGTTCATTTCCTGATGTCTAATCGATTCCGCTCCGCAATGCCGGGTGCAGTGCGGAGCAAACTTTCCGGCCCTATGGCGGAGGCTGGAGCCCGTTCAGGAAATCCACCGCGCGCTGCGCATGAGCCGCTGCCGCGAAGATCGCCCGCGCGTCGTTCTTGAGAACTGTCAGCCAGCTAGCGAGATAGGAAGCATGGTCCTCGCGCACTTCCGGCGTGACGCCCAGATCGGCGCAAAGGAACGCGGCACCAAGCTCGGCCACGAGCTCTTCGGTGGCGTAGCCTTCGTCGCCCCAGCGCTTGCGCCCGAATTCCCGGTTGAGGCGGGTCTCGTGGCGCGTCCAGTGTGTGAGTTCGTGCAGCGCAGTCGCGTGGTAGCTCTCGGCATCGCGGAAGCATTCGATGGGTGGCAGGCAGATGTTATCCGTGCTCACCGAGTAATAAGCCCGCGTGCCTTCCGTCCGGATGATCGCACCGGTACTACGGGCAAAAATCTCTGCCCGCTCGATGGGAAGAACCTTGGGCGCATCCGTGATCTCGGGCTTGACGTAATAGGACGCGGGCAAGCCTTCGATTTGCTCGCAATTGAATACGGTGTAGCTCTTGAGGAAGGGGATTTCTCGCTCCGTTTCATCGCCGCCTTCGTTGGTCTCGGTTCGAGCGATCTTGCTTGCATAAACAACCGGCGAGCCGCGTTCTCCTTTTCTCACATACGCGCCGAGTTCGGTCGCCTGCCGGAAGGTCATCCAGATCGGGCTTGCAAAACCTCTTTCCACGGCATCGCACCAGAGCGAAAGCACATTGATGCCCTTGTAGGGCTCGCCCGTGACACGGAGCGGGCGCATCACACGCGCCGCGAGATGCTCTGTATTCCAAGGTTGCACCCAGGGCCTGACGCCCTGTTCCAACGCGGTGACAATCTTGGCGGTTATGCGGGAATAGATGTCCTTCTTCTCGGTCATGACTTCCTCCGGCTTGGGGTTAAGGCCTGCGCCTGAACCCCTGCCTGTCGGCGAGACCGGGGGTAGCAAGGGGAAGGACGGCGAACCGCGAGGGGGATCACCCGCTCTGCACGGAGCGCAGCGGAGGAAGAGTGGGGATACGCGGGCGCCGGCGAAGCGCATCCTTCCGCGCGCGAGGGGCAGAGCCCCTGAGCCACTTGTTTCTAGCGCGAGGGATCGAAGCCCGAAGGGCCGAGACCTCAGGCTCGGCGCGCGAGAGCCCGGTCCAGTGAAGCAACGCGATGCTGGACGCGCTCCGACCTATGACAAGTTTCACTTCGTCCCGTTCGGCGAATATCTGCCGTTGGTAGCGCTGTGGTCTAGACTCCTCCTGCCAAGCTAAAGCGCTACTTTCCTCGGCAAACTCATTCGCGTGCATGCGCGCAATCAGGTTAGCTAAACGCGCCGTTCAAAATTCAAGAATGCGCAATCTTCAGATTCCGTAGGCCTTCGCGTGGTTAACGCGAGAAGCTCGGGACAATCCGCCGCTATTACTGCGTCAGGACGGCTGACAATTCGACGCAAGGGCAATGGTGGAAGAGCGCTAGTCGAGTTCGTTTCTCAACTTGGGTCTTCATCTTACGATTTATTTTTGAAGCGCCCAGAGTCCTATACCCGCACTCATCAATGTGATCTCGTTTTCGATGATAAGTCACGCGCTCCCTCCTGGCGCGCGGACGTTGGATGAGGAGCACACCGATGCCAAGGCGTACTGTTCTTGTTCGATGCGACGAACACATTGCGATCTACTTCGATAACTTCAATCGGCGTAGGTTTGACGCTTACATTCGTGATCTGTGGAAAAAGGGAATTGCCAATCCTTCGTTTGCGTGGGGAAGTTTCGATGGCGCCGCCATCTGGAAGAAGATCACCGAGAGCCGTGAGTACGAGGCCAATGATCAGGACCTTAAGGCGTTCGTTGCCATGGCTCGAACTGAAAAATGGAAAAGCCTGATTCAAGATCAGCCAATTGCAGCCATCATCGATCTGGGCGCCGGCATCGGCACCAAGACCTTTGCGATTGGGCAGGCTGTGATCGATCTGGTCAGCACCCCGCCGCTTATCGTGGTGGTTGATCTGACGAGGAACTTCCTAGTCCAGACTGTCAGCAGACTCGCGGAGTTGGACGAGGTTGCCGGACGAGAGGTCAAGCTCGTCGCGATAAGGTCGGAGTTTCGCGATCTCCCAAATGTCGAAGCGCTCATGCTTACTACAATGATCGGAGAAGGCAGGCGCCTTATTCTGATGACGGGGTTGACCTTCGGCAATCTTGAAGCCGACGAAGCGACGGGTGTGATTTCACGCCAAGCCAGAACAGGTGACTACGTTATGATCGGCCTTCAGGTCGCGGAAACCGTCGACGGTGACCTGGCAAATCCGGAAGAAACCCACGAGCATTATGCAAATGACCCGGCCATCCAGCACTTGTGGCGCCGCACTTGCGACGCCGTTGACGTCACCAGCGGTAAAATCACTTCAAAGATCGTGGAGGTTGGCGAAGGCGGCTTTTCGATTGTTGCGGAGCATCACGAGGACGAAAGGATTGCGAAATATCGCGAGAACCCAAGAGTGAGGGAGATCTTCAGGAGCACTCGCTATGTTCAGAGAGATATCATTGCGATGTTCGATGAAGCCGGATTCGAGCTTGTCGCCGATGCCGGCGCCGACGACGCGCCGACCTATCGGAACATGATTTTCCAAAAGCGCTAGGGAGTGTGATCGATAAAAACCACACGCGACATCGCCGTGAGCCGAGCTCTCAATCGCTCGGCTCGCGTCGGGCGTTTTGATGTTCGGTGATAGTGCTCATCCCTCGTCTCGCCGGTGACGGGGTCACGTCTGATCATAGCCGGACCGCCTTCCCTATAGCGCACGCCGTGGATGCACCATTCCTCTGTGATGATGATTTCAGGATTGGCAGCGCGAATAATCTCTGCCGGCCCATCTTCGCGATGAAGTCTATCATCCTGATAGTGAGCCTCTTGAACTATGAAGCCTTTTTCCGGTGAGAAGTGGATGAGTGCGGGGCCATTCTCGCGATGCCGCTTACCGTGTCGATACCATTCCTGGTCGCAGAGACGCCCCTGGCTGTCGTATCTAAGTAGCGCGGGACCGTCGCTGCGGTTGGGAACGCCGTTTACAAACCAGCCTTCGAATTTCAGATTTCCGTTCGCGTAGCGCGTGATAACCGCGGGCGCACCAACGCGATGCTTCTTGTCGCCGAGAAACCAGTCTTCGCGGAGGATGGTGCCGTCCTCGGCGACGGCTCTCGTCTCCCAGGCTTCGCCGGGTTCGGCCGAATGGATAAGGCGGGGACCGCTCGTAGAATTGCTGTCTGAATTTTTCATGTCACTCCTTGGAAACAACCCTACTAACGCAGCCCGCGAGCGGGCCGGTAGTGGAAAGCGGCCAGGACACTCAAATCCACATGCCGGCTTTATAGGGATTAACGCAGGGACCCGACAGGCGCCGGCGACAGAGATGAGTGTTGTTCCACGGCTTTCGCCGTGGCGCGAAAGCTCAGAAACCCGCAAGCGGCGGGCATATCGAATACGGCTTGACTCGAATGTTCCCTATTTGTTCTTATGCCGGCCCTCGGGAGGGAAGCAGCGTTGCGTAAGCCGGACACCATCGAAAAGCTCTATCTGGATTTCGATGGGTTCTTCGCGTCCGTAATGCAGCAGGTCATGCCAGAGCTGCGCGGCAAGCCGGTCGGTGTCATTCCATTCGAGACGGACGCCGCCGAGAGGACCATCGTCATTGCATGCTCGAAAGAGGCGAAGGCCGCCGGCTGCAAGAACGTGATGGGCGTGAAGGATGCGCGCGCGATTTGCCCTGGCCTCGTGCTTGTCACTCAGAGGCCGGACCTCTACCGGGAGTTTCACAACACGCTGCTCAACGAAATCTCCTGCGAGATTCCGATCGAGACCGTGAAATCCATCGACGAACTCACATGCCGGCTGGACAGAAGCGCGATTGACCAGCCGCGCGCACTCGCCTTGCGTATCAAGGACCGCATACGCCGGAATGTCGGCGATCAAATTACCTGCTCCATCGGCTTTGCAACAAACCGCCTGCTGGCGAAGGTCGCGTGCAAGGTTGATAAGCCGAACGGCATAACGATCTGGGAACCAGATCTGATGCCGGAGCCGCTGTTCAAGCTTGACCTCGACGACATCCCTGGCGTCGGACCAAGCATGCAGGAACGGCTCGCGAAGGCAGGCATCACGACGATCGAAGGGCTCTGGCGCACGCAACCGAAGCAGGCTCGTGCGCTTTGGGGCAATGTCACTGGCGAGCGCATGTGGTACGCGCTCCACGGCTATGCTCTTCAAGCGATGCCGACGTCCAAAGGCATGTTCGGACACGGTCGCGTCCTTCCTCCGGATTCGCGTGACGCAAGCCACGCACTGGCTTGCGCTCGCATGCTCCTTACGAAGGCCGCGCGCCGAATGCGCCGCGGCGGTTACTACGCGGGCGCTCTGCACCTTGCGCTGATAATGCGGGACGCGCCTTGGTTCGGGCACCTCCGATTGCCGATTGTCCAGGACGATCAGGCCTGCCTGGCTGGACTGGCATCACTCTGGAAGAAAGCGCGGAGGGAAATTCCGCGTTGGCGCTCGATCATACAAGTGCATGTCACACTCGGAGACCTTTCATCCGCCAGCGCGCGACAGCTCGATCTACTACTCAATGACGACGTGCAGCGCCGCAAATGCGAGGCGATCACGAATACGATTGACCGGCTCAACGCGAAGTTCGGAAAGCGTGTCGTGACGGTGGGCGAGTGGTCGCCGCCTGGCGATTTTGTGGGCGGCAAGATTGCATACAACCGCATTCCTTCCGCGGAGGATTTCTGGTGACGTGGCTCGAAGATATTTCGCTCCGGGACCTCGATGACGGTTCAGTCATCGAGGCGACGTGTATCCGCTGCCTTCACACGTGGCTGCAAAGTCCCGTCGAGCTGCTGATCAAGGTAAGCCACAGAGACGTTCGTCTCGATGAAGTGGCAAGGAATTTGGCGTGTCCACGCCGGGATTGTCGTCATGTCGGCGTCCGCCTCAACCTTATCAGAAAGCAGGACACCAGCGGATTCGTGGGCGGGATGCCATGAAACCGAGAATCAAATGGAATGGTATCTTGGCGATATATGGTCGATTCACTTTCACCAGCTGAACGCAGCAAACGAATGAGCCTCATCAAGGGGAAGGACACCTCCCCCGAGATGCTCGTTCGGCAATGTATCCACAGCCTGGGATACAAATTCACGCTTCACGAAGCGCGCCTTCCCGGCAAACCAGACATTGTTATCAACAGGAGTAAGTCCGCGATCTTCGTGCATGGGTGCTTCTGGCATCGCCACGGCGCGAAGTCTTGCAAACTGGCGCGCCTACCGAAGTCGAGACTTAATTTCTGGACGACTAAACTCGAACGAAATAGACTCCGTGATAGGGCGAATCGCAGAAAACTCAAGTTGATGGGCTGGCGCTCCCTCGTGGTGTGGGAATGTCAACTAAGAAACAAAGAGTCGCTGAGGCGACGACTTGAGAAATTTCTTCACGCCAAGGAGCAACGATGAGGTCGATCGAACTATTCGCGGGCGCCGGCGGTTTGGGGATGGGCATTAGCCGCGCCGGGTTTGATCCCTCGAAGGTCGTCGAATGGGACCGCGATTGTTGCGACACAATCCGCGAGAATAAGCGGCGGCGGGTAACAGCTGTAGCCGATTGGCCGCTGGTCGAAGGCGACGTGCGGACCGTCGATTTTCGCGACTTCGAGGGGAAGGTTGATCTCGTTAGCGGCGGGCCGCCCTGCCAACCCTTCTCGCTCGGCGGTAAGCATCGCGGACATACCGACAATCGCGATATGTGGTCGGAAGCCGTTCGCGTGGTGCGCGAAACCGTGCCGCGCGCGTTCATTTTCGAGAACGTAAAGGGTCTCACGCGCGAGACGTTCGCCAGTTACCTCGCCTACATCGTGCACCAGCTTAGCTATCCGGAACTCAAACGCGCGCCCGAGGAAGCGTGGGACGATCATATGTCTCGCTTGGAGCGCCATCACACGGCAAAAAACCGTTCCGGCCTGCGGTACCGCGTCGTGCATCGAGTTCTGAACGCCGCCGATTACGGGATTCCGCAACGGCGGGAGCGAGTGATTTTCGTCGGCTTTCGCTCCGATCTCGGCGTGGAATGGGCGTTCCCCAAGGAAACACACTCGCTCGACGCGCTGCTTTGGACCCAACGGCCAGGCGGAGAATATTGGGACCGCCATGAGCTGACCCGCGGAGAGCGCTCGGTTGGCGAGCGGCTGCTTGAACGGGCGAAATCGTTGAAGGAAAAACCCGAAGGAAAGGCTTGGCTGACTGTTCGCGACGCGATTGGCGACCTGCCGGACCCGGAACTTCACCCGAGAAAAGCAACCGAGTATCTGAACCATCGCTTCCAGGACGGCGCGCGGACTTATCCCGGCCACACGGGTAGCCCGCTCGATGAAGCAGCTAAAACGCTGAAGGCGGGTGTGCACGGCGTGCCGGGCGGCGAAAACATGCTCGCGCGCGCCGATGGCTCGGTGCGTTACTTCTCGGTTAGAGAAAGCGCGAGACTCCAGACATTCCCGGACAATTATCTCTTCCACGGCTCTTGGACAGAGACGATGCGCCAGCTCGGAAACGCTGTGCCCGTCAAGCTCGCGTCGCTGATCGCGACGGATGTTCGCGCTCATTTGGAAGCGCGACAGCCCCACCGTCGTGTTCAATGAGTAAGGGACCTTCCAAACCATCGGTGTCGAAGCTTAAGGAGCAGCTCGACTCGTTGGTCGCGCATGCGTCCGAGAACGAACTCTCGCCTCACGACCGGCGGAAGCTCAATTCTGAAATCCGCGGCGTGATCGCCAGTCTTGAATTGCTTCTTCGGGACATCGACCCGGTTCGGCATCCGACGGCAGTGTTTGACCCAAGTAACCCAAAGATCATTGGTCGCTTCATAGCGTTGGCCCTCGTCGCGCAAAAGCGTGAGCCGCTCGCGAGCGTGGAGCCGTTCTATGGCTCTGGCGTATACGCCATCTATTACAAGGGTCCGTTCAAGCAGTATCAACCAATCTCGAAGACTGAAACGCCGATTTACGTCGGCCAAGCCGCGCCGGCCAGCAACGCGGCACGCAGTCCGATTGAGCAAGGCGACCGCCTCGCCCGCCGACTCCGCGAGCATTCCAAGAATATTGGTCTGGTGTCATCCACGCTTGCGCTCGACGATTTCGAGTATCGCTCTCTCGTGGTGCAGTCCGGTCACGAGACGGCCGCGGAAGATTATTTGATTCATCTGTTCCGCCCCGTGTGGAACAACGAAACAGATATTCTGTTCGGCCTTGGGAAACACGGCGACGACGCCAAGACACGCCAAAACAAAAAATCGCCGTGGGACACGCTGCACCCCGGACGCGCGTGGGCGGCGAGTTCACCAGAGGGCCGCACCGCCACGCGCATAGCCGACGACCTTGCGAAACACTTCAAGGAACACCGCATCTATAGAACGGTGGATGATGTGCTGCGCGAGTTCATCGAGGAACTGAGGCAAGTATAGGCCTCTCGGCGCGGCATTTAGCGCCGCGTGAACGCCAGTGCCCTTGTCACGAAACTGGCCAATTCCCCGTCATTGATGGCGGCGGTTCGGTATCCACCAGGATTGGTGTCATGATGAAACCGATTGGCGTACTCGGTGAGATTGTCCAATTCCGTGATGTCCGCCTGCGAAAGCAGCGGAGTTTGACTTCCCACCCGCTGCAAACAGATTCCTCGAAATTGGCCGAGCATCAGGCTTGGCGGGTAGGCCTCGGGATAGGAGATGCGCAGAAACGTCTCTATGGACGGGCGAATGGCCTGCGCGACATCGCGGGCATTCGCCACCGGACGCTGTAGATAACCGCGCATCAACTCATGGCGTCTATCATGCTCGGTAATACATTCGCGATTGACGTCCCAGGCGCGAATGCTTGACCCAATGGCGTCACGTACCACTTCCAGCGCCGCGCGCCGGTTCGCGTCGGCCTTCTCCCAGATGTCGCATAGAAATGGCTTGCTGTGGGAAAGCACGACAACCTGCGCGACCTGGTCGACCAAACGCCGCATCTCTTGAATCGTCGTAAGCGACCTGTGCTCGTCGAGGCTCGTGATCGGGTCGTCGATGATCACGATCTTGTTCGCCTTGTTCGGGTCCTGGTCCAGCGACGCAAAGAAGAAAGCAAGTGCGAGCGTGTTTCGATCTCCCGCGCTCAGAGCCGTCTTGAACGAGGGGGTTCCCTCGGCCTGCGCCGCGCCAACGGCCACGGCGTGGTTGTCGATCAAGACGCTGTAGGTGCACGACGAGCCCGAACGCGTGTTGGTTGACATAACTTGATCAAGCCGAAAGCCCGCAGCGAAACGTTGAAGGTAAAGATTTATCGCCGTCTGATAGGCGGGAAACACGGTCGCCCTGTGTCGGTCAAGTGCCTCCCGAGCCGCGTCCCGCTCCGTCTCCGCCGCAGCCTTCGCTGTCTTCGCCTCGGTGTACGTCGTGCAGCGAGGGCTTATGTTGGGTGCGTGCCTTGTTCTGATCGCGCGCAAGCGGTCGAGATCAGCCTGCAAGGCGGCGAGGTTCGCCGCGGCGGTGCGCTCCTTCACAATGGCAATCGCGGCGTTCGCTTGCTTGATCTGTGCGTTGATCGCGAGCACGCGCGCGAGTGCGCGCTCGTACTCCGCCAATGCGCCAGCAAAGCCGACGGGCGCCTCCTTAACGTCGAGCGGCGCGCCTGTCTTATCGTCCAACGCACCAACCGCTATGTTTCGCAGATTGGACCACACGCCAACGATCTCGGCGGTGTCCAGCGCCTCGACGTTTAGATCCGCGAAGCGTCGCCAAAAATTCAGCCGTTCGCTCAACGCCCGGACCGACCTCTCGAACGTGGCTTGAACATCCGCGCTCATGCGCGCGGTCAAATCGCGTGTCGCCGCCGCTATCACGCTCTTCAGTTCCTTGTAGGAGTCGCTGAAGTAGGTGCGGTAGTGGGCGACAATCGGAGAACCGTCGAGTGTCTGCGCGCAGAACGGGCACTCGTCGTGGCCATTCTCGGCGTAAATGCGGGTCATGCCGTCGGCGACCCACCCTTCCGCGCCTCGGCCCAAGCGGGCGAAATGCTCGTTGACCTTCGACATCGCCGCCGCGTCAACGTCGGCGAGGGATTTCCCAAGAACATCACGCCAGGCCTGTTCATCGAATGCCGGCATTACGATCTCATCGAGGAGCTTGGTCTGGCGAACGTTCTCTTGCTCCCGCGCGGCGGCAATGCCGCGCTCGGCGTTCGCGATCTCTTGATCTATGTCGTCGCGCCCCACCAACGCGCAAAAGGCATCGACAGTTAGTCCAGCTCGTATGTTCGGTGGAATGGCCTGCTCGGCAGCCCTGAGGGCGCGCTGCTGCTCATCAACACGATTTACCGCAGCCTGAAGAGTCGCGTTCAGCGCGACGCCCTGCGCCCCGAGTATCAGTTCGTGAAGTTTCTGCCGGTGGTCGGAGTCGACGGCTAGTCCCGAATAAACGTTCTGATCGACGAAAATGTCATCGAACACCATAATCTCGGGTACCGTACTGCTCCACGCTCCGTTCTGAAAAACCGCTGGAGGTGGGCCAGCTGCCGGCTCAATCACGATATGAGGAGGATGTTGTGCGCCCAATCGGCGCCGCTCGGCGATTGGAATGGCATCGCCGGAACCGAGTGAGCGAAGGACTGAGGCCAAGGTGGTCTTACCGCGCCCGTTCTCGGCATAGATCAGGGTCAACGGTGCAAGTGCGATATTCGCCGCCGTCGCTACAGCGTCGAACTGGCCTACATTCCGAAATAATTGAAGCCGGCCCAGCAAATGCCCCTCCCTATCCTTGCGCGGAGCGGCTTAACTGAACGCGCCGACAATCGCCCCTTTTCTAAATTTGATCGAGCACGACAAACCGTTCGATCTGATCTTGATATTGGTGCCCGAGGTCGGAATCGAACCGACATGCCCTTGCGGGCGCTGGATTTTGAGTCCAGTGCGTCTACCAGTTCCACCACTCGGGCGGGCGCAAGTTCTATAGCGAGACACTTGGCGTTCGCCAAGAATTATCGGCGGCGCATCGGGTACCCTCCGCTTTTGGCCGATCTAGGCCGTCCGGCGTTCGCCTCCCGTGCCATATCAATGGGCTGCGTTCGCTGCCCGCGACGGACGTTAACGGCAGACGCGTCGATCATGTCCTTGATATGGGACGCATAATACTTCTCGATCATTTCAACTGAAGTCCGGCAGTTTTTGGCGATGGCGTATATGTCCGCTCCCTCCATGAGCCGGAAGCAAATGTAGGTATGCCGCAAACTGTAAGCGGACCTAGGCTGCCCTTCCCGGTCGCGCTTGAGGTCGAGTTCACCCAGAATCGTGTTGAAGAGCTGGCGGTGAATTGTAGGAAAGACTAGATCGGTCGCCTTTGGAGGTACGGGTTCAGCACCGTCCACCGGAAGACCGCGCGACCATCTACTCAAATGTATCGGCGCCCGCTTTCTACTTCTCAAGCGCTCAAAGGCAAACACCGCCGCCGGCATACTCTTGCAGTAGCCAACACCGCGCTTCCCGCGCACGGAAATCTCAAGAATGGTGTCCTTAGTTTCACGATCACGGACAACTTCAACGTCTCTGAATTGAAGTCGAAGCGCCTCGTCCGGACGTAGCCCCGTGTTCACCATGAAGATTACGAAGTCATGGAGTTGTTCGCTCTCCCATTTCCATTTTGGATGAACTGGGTCAGCTACGCGCTGGCGCGTTGCGGTGTAGAGGCGCTTATAGTCGTCATGACTGAACCAAGCGCGATGGCTGATTTTTTCGGCTTTCTTATAGGGCGATGAGAGATTGGGAACGGACCTAATCCAACCCGCGCGTTCGCAGGTTTTCAGCACGTGCCGGATAGTTACAATCTCCTGATGTAGCGTCGTTTTGGCTGGTTTAATAACTTCTCCGGTCTTCGGATGCTTTTTGGAAGTCATCCGGTGGACACGATAGTCCTGGACAATCTGGCTAGTAATATCGGTTGCTGGCTTGTCGCCCATGAAGGGCAAGATATGATTTTTCAGCCTTGCACTGACGTTTTTGACATACCTGGCATTGCGCTCGCCCGCCACAAGCGCGGAATACTCGGCTTCAAACTTCGCTGCACCATCGCGAAAAAGCTTGGCGCCTTTTAGGTCGCCAGACCGGTGCTGGATGTGGAGGGTCAGATACCACTCCTCTGCAAGCTTCTTTGCGTGTTCGAGGCTGCCTTCGCGAGTCGAATGCCGCCGGAATTTTCCAGCGAGCCATGTCGCGCACTGCCAGTGGGGACTCTGCTCGCGCCTAAAAACGTGAAGCTTATCGCCCATAAGGAGATGGACTTGCTCGGCCATCGAAACCACCTAAGTCGCGGGGGTAGTGCGTAGCTAGTGCGTAGCACCGCGAATGAAGTGATTTTATCAAAAAATGGCTGCAAATAAAGGACAACTTTGACATGCAATAGTATGAAATACAGATTTTGAGTCTGCTGCGTCTACCATTCCGCCACTGGGGCACGTTCGAGATATCGGGAATGGGCGGCCTTTATAATCGGCCCGTCCGCGCCGTCAACTTTGGCTCGTTTGCCTCCACCGCCGCTTCGCCCCTACGCTTCCGTCCAGCCGAAACAGGGGAAACGACATGAAGCTCTATACCGAGAACTATCCCGCGCCGAACCCGCGCAAGGTGCATATCTATCTGGCGGAGAAGGGCATCGACAACGTCGAGCGCGTGCACACCAAGATGATGGAGGGCATGCACAAGGCGCCGGACTTCCTCAAGAAGAACACCCTCGGCCAGGTGCCGACGCTGGAGACCGACGACGGGCGCTTCCTGTCGGAATCGATCGCGATCTGCCGCTACTTCGAGGCGCTGCATCCCAATCCGCCGCTGTTCGGCCGCTCGCCCTATGAGCAGGCCGAGGTCGAGATGTGGATCCGGCGCAGCGAATTCCGCCTGTGGTCGGCAGCCGGCCAGGTGTGGATCAACGACGATCCGCGCACCGCGCGCGTCAACCCGAACCAGTTCAAGGACTATGGCCAGCTCATGCGCAAGGGCGTCGCGGCGGCGATGAAGTTCTTCGACAAGGAACTGTCGGTCGCGGGGCCGTTCCTGGTGCACGACTACTATTCGATGGCCGACATCGTGCTGTTGTGCGGCATCGACTTCGCCAAGTTCGTGAACATGCCGATCCCGGACGACTGCACCCACCTGAAGGCGTGGCACGCGCGGGTCTCGGCGCGGCCGAGTGCGCGGGCGGAAGGCGTGGCGGGGGCGGCACCGCTGAACATCTGAGCCGCGCCGGACCCGCGCATTTCTGGTACGGTGCGGCCTCGCGAATCCGCAGGAACGTGCCGCATGCGCTGGCTGGTCTATCTGGGCTTCATCGTCGCCGGCGTGCTGCTGTTCAGCCAGGCGCTGGCGATGATGGACCTGCCGGAAATGCCGCTCGACATCGCCTATGACCGCGGCGGGTTGCATATCCACATTCCCGTGCTGTTTTCCCTGGGGGCTGTGGCGTTGTCGGGGGTTATCATCTGGGCCGTCAGGCGCTAGGACCGGGCGTAGCCCTCGCTCGCCCGAGTCGCCATGACCCATCGCAAGATCCGCCGCGCCGTCCTTTCGGTCTATGACAAGACGGGACTGGTCGAGTTCGCGAAGGGGCTGGACCGCCACGGCGTGATGCTGATCTCGACCGGCGGCTCGGCCAAGGCGCTGCGCGATGCCGGGCTCAAGGTCGCCGACATCTCCGAGGTCACCGGCTTCCCCGAGATGATGGACGGGCGGGTCAAGACACTGCACCCCAAGGTGCATGGCGGGCTGCTGTCGCTGCGCGACAAGGCCGATCACGCGGCGGCGATGCGCGAGCATGGAATCGAGGGCATCGATCTGCTGGTCTCCAACCTCTATCCGTTCGAGGCGACGGTCGCGAAGGGCGCGGGCTTCGAGGACACGATCGAGCAGATCGACATCGGCGGCCCGGCGATGACGCGCTCGGCGGCGAAGAACCACGACTGGGTCACGGTGGTTACCGATCCGGAGGATTACACCTTCGTGCTGGGCGAGATGGACGCGAATGACGGCGCGACGTCGGGCGCGTTGCGCCGGCGACTGGCGCAGATCGCGTTCTCGCGCACCGCGGCGTACGACGCGGCGGTATCGAACTGGTTCGCGGACCAGCTGCCGAAGGCCGGCGACAGCACGCCGCCGCGTTATCGCTCATTCGCCGGCACGCTGCGTCAGCCGCTGCGCTATGGCGAGAACCCGCACCAGCAGGCGGCGTTCTACGTCAACGGCGACAAGCGGCCGGGTGTCGCGAGCGCGGAGCAGCTTCAGGGCCGCGAGCTGTCGTACAACAACATCAACGACACCGACGCGGCGTATGAGCTGATCGCCGAGTTCTCGCCCAAGACATCGGCGGCGTGCGCGATTATCAAGCATGCCAATCCGTGCGGCGTGGCGCTCGCGGGCTCGCTGGTGGAGGCCTACAAGAACGCGCTAGCCTGCGATCCGGTGAGCGCGTTCGGCGGCGTGCTGGCGTTCAACCGCACGCTGGACGGCGCGACGGCGGAAGAAATTGCCAAGCTCTTTACCGAGGTGATCATCGCGCCCGATGCGGACGACGATGCGCGCAAGATTCTCGCGAAGCGGAGGAATCTGCGCCTGCTGATCGCGGGCGGCCTGCCCGATCCGAACGAGGCGGGGCTGACCTTCCGTTCGGTGTCCGGCGGGTTCCTGGTGCAGACGCGCGACAACGGGCATGTCACGGCGACCGACCTCAAGGTCGTGACCAAGCGCCAGCCGAGCCAACAGGAGGTCACCGACATGCTGCTGGCGTTCACCATCGGCAAGCATGTGAAGTCCAACGCCGTCGTCTATGTGAAGGACAACGCCACCGCCGCGATCGGCGCGGGGCAGATGTCGCGCGTCGACTCCGCCCGCATCGCCGCGCTGAAAGCCAAGGATGCGGCCAAGGCGGCGGGCTGGGCGCAGCCGCAGACGGTCGGTTCATCGGCCGCATCGGAGGCGTTCTTCCCCTTCCCGGACGGATTGCTGGCGGTGGCCGAAGCGGGCGCGACCGCGGTGATCCAGCCCGGCGGCTCGATCGGCGACAAGGATGTCATTGCCGCAGCCGACGAGGCGGGCCTTGCCATGGTGTTCACCGGCATGCGTCACTTCCGGCACTGAGCAATTCCGTCAGGAATTGCGGCCAGGTCGAAAACCGGCCGGAGGGCATATGCGGCGTCTATTGCTGGGCCTTGCGTTTGCCGCCGTCTGCGGTCAGGCGGACGCCGCGACGCAAACGGTCACCCTGCCCTGCACCAAGGACCTCGCGAGCGGCGAGTACAGCTACGACACGTCGGGATGGCCGGCGGGTTATCGCATCGCCATGGTGAGCTTCCGCGAAAGCCGCCGCGACGGGCGCGCGGCCTACGGTAGCTGCACCATCACGCTGCGCAGCTAATCGGCGACGACGGCGCGTTCTTCCTTCACCAGCAGCATCAGCAGCAGGCCGACGGCAAGGAAGCCGATGATCGGCAGCAGGCCGCCACGCTGGCTCATGGTCCAGGCGGTCATGATCGACACCGCGGCGTTGGCGAACGGCGTCGCCGCCGTACCGGAAAGCGACATCAGGCCGAAGAACTCGGTCATCTTCTCCGCCGGCGACAGTCGCGCCATCATGGTGCGGGCGTTGGCATAGCCGGCGGTGATCAGCACCGCCACGCCGTTGACGATCAGCAGATAGATCACCTGCGGCCACGTGTTGAAGAACGGCATGTCGTTGATCGGCGGCGCGTGCACGTCGTAGGGGATGAACCAGAACATCCGGTCGGGCGCGAAGGTCAGGCTGAGGCAGAAGAACACCAGCGTGCCGCCGACGCTGACGAAGATGGCGCGCTTTGAGCCGAACCGGTTGTCCAGCCAGCCGCCGACGAAGCCGCCGAACACCGCGAACACGCTGAGCTCGATGCCGTAGGCCATCATGGTCAGCGGCTCCCAGTCGAAGGTGCTCGCCGCGTAGATGCCGCCGAACAGCAGCACCGCGCCCATGCCGTCGTTGAAGAAGATGCGCGCGATCAGGTACATCGCGATGTTGCGGTAGTGCTTGAGGCTGACGATGGTGCTCCACACAGCACGCACGCCCAGCATCATCTGCCGCCGCACGGGAATGCCGGTGCTCGGCTTGTCGGGCGTGAACAGGAACAGCGGCAGCGCGAAGATCGCCAGCCAGATGCCGGAGATCGGACCGGTCAGGCGCTCCGGAATGTGCAACTCGCGGCTGATGCCGAACAGCGGCTGATCCGGAATGAAGAACCAGTGCAGGTTGCCGGGCGCGGAGAACGCGATGAACATGAAGCCGAGCAGGATGATGCCGGCGAGATTGCCGAGCGATAGCCCCAAGCCCGACAGTGGCCCGACGCGCTCGTGCGGCGCGATGGTCGGCAGCATGGCGTTGTGGAATACGCTGGAGAACTCGTAGGAGAAGTTCGCGATGATGATGGCGAAGGCGATCAGCCACAGCGTCGAACTCGGCGCATGCGGGGTCGCCACCCACATCGCCAGCATCGAGACCACCATCATCACGGTGTAGACGAGGATCCACGGCTTGCGGCGTCCGCCATTGTCGGCGATGGCGCCCAGGAAGGGCGCGGCCAACGCCGTGGCGATGCCGCCCCAGGACGAGATCGCGGCCCACACCGACTGGCCCTGCACCGGATCGCTGAACACGTGGCGCGTGAAGTACGGGCCGAACAGATAGATCGTGACCAGCAGCACGTAGGGAATGCGGGCGCACTCGAACATCGCCCACGACACCTGGCCGAGGCGGCTGGCGATCGGTCCGCCGGTGGCGGATGTTCCCGCCGGCTTGTGCAGCCAGGCGGCGAGGCCGCCGGCCGCTACGGCAGCGTCGGCTGCGGGATCGTTGGGTTCGTTGCCCGCGGCGGCACCCGATGCCATGCGCACGGGTCCGTCATTGGAAGACCTCGCCAACGTCCACTCCCCAGATATTTCTTTTGTCGACCCAGCCGTCGGTCCCGGAGGCTTCCACCTCGCAGACCCGAAGCTTGCACGCCTTGAGCCGCGCCACAACGCCGGGCTGGGCGCGCGCGACAAGCTTGGACTTCGGATCGTCGGTTGCACGCAGGGTCGACTTGGTGAAGCCGATAAAGATGACGCTGCGCTTGTCGCTCAATTGCGTGTGATGCATCCAGCCAGTGGTGCCGTCGACGTCCTTGACCCTGCGCCAGGCATCGAAGGTGGCGATCACCTTCAGCGGATAATCCTTGTGCTGATAGACCCAGAGGATCTTGTGCGAATAGGACGGCCCTTCGCGCAGGTTGGCCTGGTCGCGGCGGATGCTGACGTAGTGCGGGGTGAATGCGGGAGGCGCATCTGCCGCAACGGCAGGAACGGCCAGCACCGCCAGCAACAGAGCCGCACGCAACACGGACCGGGAATCGAACGCCATCGCAACGGAAGATAGCCGCGCCGATGGCGTGCGGCCTAGCGTCCGTTCAGCGCACGGGTCACCGCAGCGGCGATCCTCGCCGGCGCCTCGGGCGGGAAAGGCGTGATGCAGCTGACATTGATTTCACACAGGACGAACGTGTCGGCACCGGACGCATCGCGCGGCCCGAACAGGAAGTCCGCATCCCATATCGCGGGAAGGTCCGCATCGGCGAGGCCGAGCAGCCTCTGCATACCCGGCACCCACTCGCGCTCCAGCTTTGCGCGCAAGGTTTGGAACTGCGGTTCGTCCGGCGGGAGCATCGTCTTGGCACTGGGGAGGCCGAACGTCTGGACCGCATCAAGCGCGCCGCCGTAACCGGCGGGATATTGCCGCGCGAAGCCGACGAGGTCGCTGCCGCTCGAATAGCAGCGGACCATGCCTTCGACGATGCGCGGTTGAAACGCCTGGTCGATCAGGCGGCCGTCGCCCTCGAAATAGGACGTGCAGCGATCGAGGAATGCGTCCAGCGCCAGTTCTTCGGCGGTTCCATCGCGGTGCGTTGCCTCCTGCAAGCGCACGCGCCGGGCGGCGAGCAGCGAGACCTTCCACACGCCCTGCCCGCCATTGCCGCGGTATTGCTTGAGCACGCGCACGCGCGACGCTGCCAACCGTTCGGGAAACTCGGTGCGGAACGCGTCTGCCGTGCGATACAGCGCGACATCGCCGGCCCAGCCGAGCGTGTGCGTAGCATACAGAACCTCCTTGGTGCCCATCTTCAGGATGGTATCGGGGTGGGCGCTGACCCAGACTCCATCCGCCGCCGCATCGCGCAGGATCGCGTCGAGATCGCGCCGGTCACGGCCATCGGTCAACGGATCGACCCAGACCAGAACGCCGTCGCAGGCGGCGATGGATTGGCGCACCGATGCGCTCGCTTCCTCGCAATAGGAAATCGGGATCGCCGCCAGCCCGGCAGCTTCGAGCGCGCGCACCACCGGCCACAGGCGTGACCCCTCCGGCAGCGCTTCACCACCGGCGCCGCTGCGCCAGACGATTCCCACGGTTCGCTTCGACATGGCGTCATCTTAGCGCCGCGCCGCGAGCATTCCTGTCAGCAATGCAACACCGATTGACGCGGCGCAGCATCAGGGCATAGGTTCCGGCCACGCGCTTGGTTTTGGGAACGCGGTTTGAGACCGCGGCTGCCCCCGCAACTGTAACCGGTGAGCGACTTGGCCAACTGCCACTGGGGAGCAATCCCTGGGAAGGCGGCCAGAGAGCGAAGACCCGGGAGCCAGGAGACCTGCCTCGCGCCGTCGTCCTGTTTCCGCCCGGGGTGTGGCGGGGACCGCGGGAGAAACCGCCGTGGCGACAAGGGGAGTCGCGCGGGGGGTATCGATGGAATTTCCGACCACATGCCGCGTGCGGCTCCTGGAAACCCACAGGAGAGTCCCATGCGTTCGTCTGTTCTGCTGTCCACCGCCGCGCTGAGCGCGGTTCTCGCTTCTCCAGCTTTGTCCGAGACCCTGGCGCTTCCGGTCACGCCGATCCCTGCCGAGTTGGTCGTCGTCAGCGCCACCCGCACGCCGCAGGACATCGAGCGGACCGGCGCGTCGATCGACGTGCTGACCGCGGCCGACCTGAAATCGCGCCAGACGGTGGTGCTGACCGATGCGCTGGCGCAGGTGCCGGGCATGATCGTGGCGCGCAATGGCGGCGTCGGCCAGACAACGACGGTCTTCACCCGCGGCGCCAACGACGGCGAGACGCTGGTCCTGATCGACGGCGTGCGGATCGAAGATCCGAGCTCCACCGTGCAGGGCCCTATCCTTCAGGACGTGCTGGTGAACGGCATCGACCGCATCGAGATCCTGCGCGGGCCGCAATCGACACTCTATGGCAGTGATGCCATGGGCGGGGTGATCAACATCATCAGCAAGCGCGGCGGCGACAGTCCGTTCGCGCTGAACGCCAGCGCGGAAGGCGGATCGTTCGGAACCTGGCACCTGAACGCCGCGGCCAACGGCACGGCCGACATCATCGAGTACGGCGCGGCGATCAACTGGTTCGGCACCGGCGGCATCTCCGCCGCCGACAGCAGGAACGGCAACACAGAGGAGGACGCCTATCAGCACTTCGGCGCTACCTTCAACGTGCGCGCGCATGTGTTGGACTATGTCAGCGTCGACCTACGCGGCTACTACACGCTGGCGCGCGACGATTTCGACGGCTTCCCGCCGCCGTTCTTCGCCTTCCAGGACACGCCGGAGTTCGGGCGCGACGTGCTGTTCACCGGCTATGCCGGCGTCAACGTCGATCTGTTCGACAATCGCTTCCACAGCAGGTTCGCGATGCTGGGGTTGAGTTCGAACCGCCGCACCTTCGGCAATTTCGACTTCTTCACTGGGGCGTTCACGCCGGACATCAACTTCTACGGCAAGGGCGGCTCGACCCGGTTCGAATACCAGGGCGTGTTCGACATCGACGGCGAGAACCAGGTCGTGTTCGGCGCCGAGACCCAGCGCACCACACTGCGAACCCACAGCGTTTTCGACCTGACGCCGGTGAACGGCGGGCGCAGCAACATCGACGGCTATTACCTGCAGTACCAGACGACGCTGTTCGACGCGCTGACGCTGATCGGCGGCGTGCGGCTGGACAACGACGCGGAGTTCGGCAGCCACACCTCGTGGAAGTTCAATGCCGCCTACAACATCGCGAGCACCGGCACGGTGATCCGTGGCGCGGCCGCCAACGGCTTCAAGGCGCCGTCGCTGTACCAGCTGTTCTCCGACTTCTCGAACCCGATCGACGCGCTTCGGCCCGAGACCTCGAACGGCTGGGAGATCGGCCTCGACCAGGATTTCTCGGACCTGGTGGGGCATGACCTGCACGGATCGGTGACGTATTTCGACCGGCACTCCCACGACCTGATCGACTTCTTCTCGTGCTTCGGCGTGGTGTCGCCGGCGTGCACGCTGCGGGCGCTGTCGGGCGGGTACTACATCAACGTCAACCGCGCGGTGGCGACGGGTGTCGAGCTTCAGCTGAAGGCCAACCTGCTCGACCATCTGAAGGCGACGCTGAACTACACCAACCTCACCGCCTATGACGCGACCACGCATTTCGCGCTGGCGCGGCGGCCGAATTCCTCGGCCAACGCGATCCTGACGTGGGAGGAGGATGACTGGTCGGTCGGCGGCTCGGTCAACTATCTGGGGCCGCGGTTCAACGACAATTTCGGATTTACCCACCTGGACGACAACACCACCGTCGACCTGATGGGGTCGTGGAAGTTCTGCGACGAACTCGAGCTGACCGGGCGGGTGGAGAACCTGTTCGACGACCGCAACCAGACCGTGGCCGGCGACGGCCGCATGGGCATCGCGGCCTATGCCGGCATCCGGGCGGCCCTGTAGGCCCGGCTTGTAACGCCTGAGCATCATGGCAGAGTCCGGGCTCGCTATCCCGGACCCTGTCATGAGCTTCAGCAGCATACTGATCGCCAACCGTGGCGAGATCGCGGTGCGCATCGCGCGCGCCTGCGCCGATCTCGGCATCCGCTCGATCGCGGTCTATTCCGACGACGACGCAGCATCGGCGCATGTGAAGGCGGCCGATGCGGCGGAGGCGCTGGGGGCGAGCGGGCCGGCGGCCTATCTCGACATCGCGCGCGTGATCGCGGCGGCGAAGGCCGGGCGCTGCGATGCGGTGCATCCGGGCTATGGCTTCCTGAGCGAGAACGCCGAGTTCGCGGCGGCGTGCGAGAAGGCGGGGCTGGTGTTCATCGGCCCGACGCCGCAAGTGCTGGCCATCTTCGGCGACAAGGCGCGGGCGCGCGATCTCGCGTCGAAGTTCGGCGTCCCGATCCTGGCGGGCACGCAAGGTCCCGCCACGCTCGAACAGGCCCGCGCCTTCTTCCGCGAACACGGCGCGATCATCATCAAGGCGATCGCGGGCGGCGGCGGGCGCGGCATGCGCATCGTCACCAACGAGGCCGACCTGGAGTCCGCCTATGCGCGCTGCCAGTCGGAGGCGCTCGTGGGGTTCGGCAACGCGGCGGTCTATGCCGAAGCGCTGATGCGGAACGCGCGGCACATCGAGGTGCAGGTCGCGGGCGACGGCAAGTCGGCGGTGCATGTGTGGGAGCGCGACTGCACGTTGCAGCGGCGGCATCAGAAGATCGTGGAGATCGCGCCGGGACCGGGGCTCGATCCCGATCTGCGCAAGCAGTTGTGCGATGCCGCGGTGTGGCTGGCGGACGATGTGAACCTGCGCGGGCTGGCGACGTTCGAGTTCCTGGTAAACCCGAACCCGCCGCGCCATGCGCCGGCCTTTGCCTTCATCGAGGCGAACCCGCGGCTTCAGGTGGAGCATACGGTGACCGAAGAAGTCACCGGCATCGACCTCGTGGGCGTGCAGATCGAACTGGCGCGTGGCAAGTCGTTGCGCGAGATCGGGCTGACGCAGGATGAGGTCCCGAAGCCGCGCGGATACGCGGTGCAGCTGCGCATCAACATGGAGAAGATCGAGGCCGACGGCACGATCAAGCCCTCCGGCGGCACGCTGGCGCGGTTCGCGCCGCCGAGCGGACCGGGCATCCGCGTCGACACGTTCGGGTATGAGGGATACCGCACCAACCCGGCGTTCGACCCCCTGCTGGCCAAGCTGATCGTCAGCGGTCCCGACTATCCGGCCGCGATGAACCGCGCCAAGCGGGCGCTGGCGGAGTTCGCGATCGACGGCGTGACGACCAATATCGGCTTCCTGCACGAACTGATCGCGCGGCGCGATGTACTGAACGGCGAGACGCATACGCGGTTCGTCGAAGAGCACACGGCGGAGTTGGTGGCGGCGGCCGCGAGCTGGAAACCGCGTGGCGCTGTGGCGAGCGCCGCGCCGCAGGCGACAGCGCCGGTTGCGGCGTCGAACGCGCCGGCAGGCACCGTCGCGGTGCCGGCACCGATGCAGGGCAAGATCGTCTCCATCGACGTGAAGCCGGGCGACACGGTGCGCAAGGGCACCAACGTCGCGGTGCTGGAATCCATGAAGATGGAGCACCTGGTCGGCGCCGCAATCTCCGGCCGCGTGCACAGCCTGGCGCATGCGCCGGGCACGGTGCTGTTCGAGGGCGATGCCCTGCTCTATCTCGCGCCCGAAGACGTCGCGGGTGAAGACGCGGGCGCGGCGCAGGCGGCCGATCCGGATTTCATCCGGCCCGATCTGGAGGAATCCAACACGCGGCACGCCTTCGGCTATGACGCGAACCGGCCCGAGGCCGTGGCGCGGCGGCGCAAGACCAACCAGCGCACGGCGCGCGAGAACGTCGACCAACTGGTCGATCCCGGCAGCTTCATCGAATACGGCGCGCTGGCGTTCGCAGCACAGCGCCGCCGCCGCGAGCTGGACGACCTGATCCGGAACACGCCCGGCGACGGCATCATCACCGGCATCGGCACGGTGAACGCCGCCGAGTTCGGCGAGGAAAAGGCCCGCTGCGCCGTGATGGCCTACGACTACACTGTGCTGGCCGGCACGCAGGGCACAATGAACCACCAGAAGAAGGACCGCCTGCTGAAGGTCGCGGAGGAATGGCGCGTGCCGATCGTGGCGTTCGCGGAAGGCGGCGGCGGGCGGCCCGGCGACACCGACCGCTCCGGCGTCGCGGGCCTCGATACGCCGACCTTCCGGCAATACGCCAAGCTCTCCGGCCTGATGCCGCGGGTCGGGATCAATTCGGGGCGCTGCTTCGCGGGCAATGCGGCGATCCTCGGCTGTTCCGACGTGATCATCGCGGCGAAGAATTCGAACATCGGCATGGGCGGGCCGGCGATGATCGAGGGTGGCGGGCTCGGCGTCTACAAGCCCGACGAGGTCGGGCCGATGTCGGTGCAGGTGCCGAACGGCGTCGTTGACGTCGTGGTCGAGGACGAGATCGAGGCGATCGAGGTCGCGAAGAAATACCTCGCCTATTTCCAGGGGCCGGTGAAGGCGTGGCGCGCGGCCAACCAGAAAGAGCTGCGTCACCTGATCCCGGAGAACCGGTTGCGGGTGTACGAAAGCCGCAAGGTGATCGACACGCTGGCCGACACCGGGTCGGTGCTGGAGCTGCGGCCGGAATTCGCGCCGGGCATGATCACGGCGCTGATCCGCATCGAGGGGATTCCGTTCGGCCTGATCGCCAACAATCCGATGTTCATCGCCGGCGCCATCGACGGCCCCTGCTCCGACAAGGCCGCGCGCTTTATGCAATTGTGCGACGCGTTCGGCCTGCCGATCGTCTCGCTGTGCGACACGCCGGGCTTCATGGTGGGACCGGAGGCGGAGAAGACCGCGCTGGTGCGCCGGGTCTCGCGCATGTTCGTGATCGGTGGGGCGCTCAGCGTGCCTATCTTCACGGTGGTGCTGCGCAAGGGCTATGGCCTCGGTGCGCAGGCGATGGCCGGCGGCAGCTTCCACGCGCCGTTCTTCATCGTGAGCTGGCCGACGGGCGAATTCGGAGGCATGGGCCTCGAAGGCGCGGCTCGGTTAGGCTACCGCAAGGAGCTCGAAGCCGAACCCACCGAGGAAGCGCGCGAGGCCCTGTTCAAGCGGCTGGTCGCGCAATCGTACGCGCGCGGCAAGGCCATCAACATGGCGGCGTATCTAGAAATCGACGACGTCATAGACCCCGCCGACACCCGCAAATGGATCCTCCGCGGCTACAAATCCACGCCGCCATGGGACGCGACCAAGCGCCGGACGTTTATCGATACTTGGTGATCGAGGGCGGCCACCAACTGCCCCGAACAACTGATCCTGCTCATCCACGCCTCGGACGGCGTCTGGATCGTCGCACTGATGCGCGACGGAAGATCCGCCAGCGGCGCGTGCCACCACTGTGTACCACCTGACACTTATACAATACACGTCATACTAATTTCGTACAGTTCAAGTTGATTGTAAGTATTGAAGACGTTTAAATCTGCCCCAGAAGGCCACCAAGGATGAAGCATACAATGACGAGGCCCACCGACTTGCCGGCCAGCAATCACTACCCTTCGACGGATCGCGACACGCTCTCCAAGGAATATGCATGGCTCTGGACCCAGGTTGCCGTCGGCGGTGAGAAGGCCGCTGAAGCCAAAAGAGCTGCGCAGGTAGCCTTCGACAACAAGGCTCGATATCAGAGCGTGTCCGAGAAGACGGGCGCCCCCTGGTTCTTCATCGCCGCGATCCACTATCGCGAGGCCTCACAATCCTGGAAGGGCTGCCTCCACAACGGCGATCCCTGGAACAAGAAGACTGTTCACGTGCCCGCCGGGCTCGGCCCCTGGGACTCCTGGGAGGACGCCGCGGTCGACGCGATACAGTACGAGGGCTACGCGCATCTCAAGGACTGGGGGATCGGAGACGTCTTCCGGCGGTTGGAATTGTACAATGGCGCGGGATACCGGGTGGGAGGGGTCAAGAACTTCATTTGCCACAAGCAGGGCAATCGCGTCGGCACGTTTGACGGGGTCTACCACGGGTCGATGCAGGATACGACGCCTCGAAATGCCAGCCCTTACGTCTTCAATGGAACGCCCTTCTACGAGAAGGGCGTATCGATCGAGGACCACTCGTTTTATCCGAACGCAGTCGACGACAATGTCGGCGTCATGCTTTTTCTAAAAGCGGTCGAAGCGCTGCAAGGCCCGTTGTTTGGAGCTGCCAACAAAAAGGCTGCCGCGCCGGCGCCCGCGCCTGGCGGAGAGCCCGCGATACTGCAGACGTTGCGAGAGCTGGCTCAGCAGGCCGGTGTTCCCGAAACTGTCGTTTCTGAGATGTATGAATTTCAGACCGTAAACCAGCCGGGAAAGTTTCCGCGATTCTGGGCCGCCTGCGATTTCGGAAAGCCATCGAAAGAGCACCGCTTTTATGTCTTCGACCGGATCGCCAGTACGGTCACCTCGCACTTGTGCGCACATGGACAGAACTCGGAGTCGCCCGCGCATAACGGAAGGGCGGTGAAATTCTCCAATGTGCCCGGATCAAACGAGTCCTCGCTCGGAATCTACCGGTGCGCAGAAACATACGTCGGAAAGCACGGGGTCAGCTTGCGCATCGATGGTCTCGAACCGACGAATTCCAACGCGCGTCAGCGGGATATCGTGATCCACAGTGCACAGTACGTCTCTGAAGACGCCGCAGCGAAATACGGCCGGGTCGGCTGCAGCGACGGCTGCTTTGCACTGTCGCTGATAGATGCCCAATCTATCATTCAGCAGTTGAAGGACGGATCGCTGCTGAACGCATTCAAGTGAGCGTCGCCGCCTGGCGTTAGTGCTCTAGCTCGCCAGCCGCTGCGCAACGGCCTTGGTCTTCGCGTAGGTGTTCGGGGCGCGGTCGACGGGGACGAAGGCGGAGGTGAGGCCGGTGATCGCTTCGGAGCCTCCTAGCAGGAGGGCGCCGTCGGGGAGGAGCATTTCGGCGATCTTGTCTAGCACTTGCGCCTTGGTTTTCTGGTCGAAGTAGATCAGGACGTTGCGGCAGAAGACCGCGTCGAGGTCGTCGAGCCAGCCGTAGGAATCGAGCAGGTTGAACTGGTGGAACGACACCATGCGGCGCAGGTTTTCGTGGATGCGCCAGCTTCCGCCTTCCTGCGAGAAATGCGCGACGAGGCGGCGGATCGCGAGGCCGCGCTGCACTTCGAAGTGCGAATAGAGGCCCTCCTCGCCGCGCGCGATCATCTCGGCGCTGAGGTCGGTGGCGATCAGGTCGATGCTCCAGCCCTGCGCCTGGAGCTTCAGGTCGTCGAGCAGCATGGCGATGGAGTACGCCTCCTGCCCCGCCGCGCAGGCCGCGCTCCAGATGCGCAGGCGTTTGGTCTCGCTGCGCGCCTCGACCAGGCGCGGCAGGACGCGGTCGCGGAACGCCTCGAACGCGGCACGGTCGCGGAAGAACGACGACTCGTTGGTGGTCAGCACCTCGGTCACCGCGCGGGCGAGCGTCTCGCGGCCGTGACGCAACTCCTTCACCAGCGCATCGACGCTGCGGAAGCCGAAGCGCCGCATCACCGCCGTCAGACGGCTTTCGATCAGATGGGTCTTCTGCGCGGTGAGCACGAGGCCCGCCCGCCGGCGCACCATCTGCGCAAGGAAGGAGAAATCGTCCGGCGCCATGCGAGGATTACATCAGGCCGACTTCGGCCAGCTTCGCTTCGATGATCTCGCGATCGAACGGCTTCATGATGTATTCGTTGGCGCCGGCGTTCAGCGCCTCGGTGATGTGGCTGACGTCGTTCTCGGTGGTGCAGAAGACGACGACTGGATTCTGACCGTTGCGTTCCTTGCGCAGCGTCTTCAGGAATTCGATGCCGTTCATGTTCGGCATGTTCCAGTCGAGCAGAATGAGCTGCGGCATGCTCTGGCGGCACGATTGCAGGGCGGCGATGCCGTCCTCGGCCTCCGCGGTGTGAAAGTGCAGATCCTCAAGGATGCGGCACGCGACCTTGCGGATCACGCGGCTGTCGTCGACGACGAGGCAGTTCTTCATGGGTACGGTCCTTCGGGCGCCCCGGGGACGCGCGGGGCCACAACGGAAATTTCCGCAGGAACTCTAGGACGTGCTGGTAAAGCCGGGGTTACCCGGCGTGGATTTCCGCCTATTAGCCGGCGTGGATTTCCACGACGCCTTCGCGCTGTGTCAGCGTCAGCCCGGCGTTCAGGTCGCGCGACAGTTTGTGCGTCAGATAGGGCTGGATTCCGCGCGCATCGAGATGCGACTGCTGCGCCTCGCCGCGCACCGCGTTCCCGACCTCTTCCAGGACGCGGGCATAGGGACTGGTGGCGACGATCTTGAACGAGGGCGCCGCGCCGTCCGCGCTGACCGTCACATCCAGCGTGCCGCCGCGCGGCAGGCAATCGGCGCCCAGCATTGCGGAATTCATCAGCAATTTCGCCCAGTTCTTGGGCCAGGTCATCTGCGGCGCCTGCCAGTTCAGCTTGACCTTGCCGCCCTCCAGCAAGCCGGCAACCAGACGGCCAACCTCGCCGACGTCGAGTTCCGCCCCCGCCGAACCGGCGGCGCCGAACGCGATGCGCAGGAACTGGAGCCGCGCCAGCGCCGACATCGCGCTGGTGGTCACGATCTTGAGCGCATCCGCCCGCATGGCGGCATCGCGTTCGTCTTCCATCACCTCAAGGCCGTTGACCACGGCGCCCAGCGGGCCGACCAGGTCGTGACACACGCGGCTAACCAGAAACGCAGCAAATTCAATGTCATCCATGACGGCAGGCTCCGGCGATGCGGGGATGGTTTTCAATTCGTAACCATGCCTCCGGCCTCTTAAGGAAGCCTTAACATCAGGGCAAGCGAATGGTTAACGCCGCTTAGCCACGAAGCCCGGCGCGCAGCGCATCGAGATGCGCGATCAACGCCGGAACGTTGCCGTTGTTCTGATCCAGGAAGGCGACGAACTGGTCGCGCTCCGACGGCGCCAGCCACATGCCCGCGACGCTGAAGTCGACGATCACCGGCGCGCCGGTGTTCGAGCGCACCCGGAAATTGATCTGCATGCCGTTCCTTCCGCCCGGATCGTTAAGCACGGTGGCGACGACGGCATCGTCGGCCGCCGCCGCGGTCGAGCCGGTGACGGTCAGCGTCTGGCCTGCGTACTTGCCGAGATAAGACTGGTAGACCGCGATGGCATAGCGCTGGAACGCGGCGGTGAACGCCGCCTTGTCGGTTGCCGACGCGCTGTCGGCGTATTTGCCGAGCGTGAAGGTGGCGACGCGCTTCATATCGGTGGCGCCGAGCAGCAGCTGCTCGAACTGCGACTCGCGCTGCGGCTGCGACAGATGACTGTCGTTCAGGATCGCGAGACCCGACTGGATCTTGGATGCGACGAAGTCTTCCGCCGGCGTCGCGGCGGCAGCCGGTGCGGTTGAGACCAGTCCGAAGACGGCAAGCGCCAACACAACGCGGCGCGACAGGGCAAGGATCATCGTGTTCAAGCATCCCTTCGAAAGCGGACGGACTTCTACAGCACTTTGTGTTAGTGGGAAGGCCGAAGGGCGCGGAACTCGTTGTTTCCGCGGGAACAACGAATGAACACACGTCCATCCGCGCGGTTGGCCGCGCTGGTTGCCATCACGCATGAAGCCGGCGCCATCGTGATGCAGCACTACGAAGCAGGCGTCGAAGCCCGCAAGAAAGACGACTCGTCGCCGGTGACCGCCGCGGATGAGGATGCGGAGCGATTCATCCTGGAGCGATTGAAGACGATCGCCGCGGACATACCGGTGGTTGCCGAGGAGTCCGCGGCGGCGGGGCGCACGCCCACCGTGACGTCGCACTTCTTCCTCGTCGATCCGCTGGACGGCACCAAGGAGTTCATCAACCGCAACGGCGAGTTCACAGTGAACATCGCGGAGATCGACAACGGCATCGCCATCCGCGGCGTGGTGTATGCGCCGGCGAAGCAGCGGCTGTTCTTCGGCGAGCTCGGAGGGGGCGCGTGGGAAGCCGATGTCGCGGCGACGCAGACGCTCGACCTTGCGAAGGCGCATGCGATCCACGTGCGCAAGGCGCCGGCGGACGGACTGATCGCGGTCGCCAGCCGCTCGCATCGCGACAAGAAGACCGAGGAATATCTCACCGCCTATCCGGTGAAGGATTTCGTCACCTCGGGGTCATCGTTGAAGTTTTGCCTCGTTGCCACCGGCGAGGCGGACATCTATCCACGCCATGGAACGACGATGGAGTGGGATACGGCAGCAGGGCATGCAGTGCTGGGCGCGGCGGGCGGAACCGTGACGAACCTCGACGGCTCGCCGTTCCTCTATGGACGCGTGAAGGACAACTTCACCAATCCGCACTTCGTCGCGCGCGGCGCAACGCAGGACTAGCGGTCGTAGTCGTTGTGGCTGGAGTAGAAGATCAGCGCCATTAAGCCGCCGCCGACCGCCACAGTGATGAGTGAGCCGGCAACGAGGGCGAACCAACCGAACGTGCTCATATGCGCGTCGCCGATCGCGTTCCAGCTGTAGACCGCATACCAGATCGAGGCGCCCAGGAAGGCCAGCAAGACAGCAAGCGCGAGCCAGCCGCCACCCGAGAGGCGGGCGCCGTCGCTGTCCTTGTTGTCGTTCATGTATGTGCCACTCATGGATTTGATAACGCGGCAACGCTTACAGCGTTCACCGCCGGGTCCTATGCGGCAGACGCAGCCCCGCCCAGCATCAGGGAACCCGGGGAAATCCTGACTTTCAGCTCGGCGCCGTCGGCGCCTTCGACGGTCAGCATGTCGCCCTTGGCCGGCGCGGACCCGTCGATCACGCTGGCGTGCCAGCGGGTGTCGTCGACCCGGACCGGGCCCCGGCCGTTAACAAATGTTTCCTCGCACTTCACGATGCGGCCGATGTACTGAGCGCTGCGGTCGTTCAGCGTGCTGTGCGTCGTGCGGTCGGCACGGCCCCAGGACGAGCGTTTCCACAGCACGGTTGCCACCACCGACACCACCGCGAACAGGAACACCGACAGCCGTCCGTCCATCGGAGGCACGACGAACTTCAGCACACCAACCAGCAGCGCTGCGATGCCGGGCCACAGGAGATACTGCGTCGTGCTGGCGATCTCGGCCGCGAGCAGGATCGCGCCCAGCGCCCACCAATGCCACGCCTGTACCGAAGCCAGGAACTGCGTCAGATCTTCCATGGGAATCTCCTCACGTACCGGCGGGGCGTCCGGGGGCCGGCGCATTGGGCACCGTTCCGGCGGCCGCACGCGTGACGGCTCTCGGCGCCGCGGCGATCTGTTCGCCGATCGCTTCCTTGGTCATCTCGGCGATGCCAGCGATCGAGCCCAGCAGACCCGCCGAGTCCATCGGGATCACCACGAACTTGCCGTTCGGCGCGTTCGCAAGCTGCGCGAAGGCATCGACGTATTTCTGGCCGAGGAAGTAGTTCAGCGCGTTGACGTTGCCGGTCTCGATCGACTCCGAGACCATCTGCGTCGCCTTGGCTTCGGCCTGCGCCAGGCGCTCGCGCGCTTCGGCGTCGCGGAAGGCCGCTTCCTTGCGGCCCTCGGCCTGGAGGATCGCCGATTGCTTGGCGCCCTCGGCGCGCAGGATCGCAGCGTTCTTCTCGCCGTCCGCCTGCGTGACCTCGGCGCGGCGGTAGCGTTCCGCCTTCATCTGCCGCGCCATCGCTTCGGTAATGTCCGACGGCGGCGACAGGTCCTTGATCTCGATGCGCGTGACCTTCACGCCCCACGGCACCGTGGCCTGGTCGACGACCGACAGCAGGCGCTGGTTGATCTCGTCGCGCTTGGACAGCACCTCGTCCAGGTCCATGGCGCCGATCACGGTACGCGCATTGGTCAAGCAAAGGTTGGTGATGCCGGCTTGCAGGTTGGCGACTTCATACGCCGCCTTGGCCGCGTCGATCACTTGGTAGAACGCGATGGCGTCGGCGGTGACGGTGGCGTTGTCGCGCGTGATCACGACCTGGCTCGGGATCGGCAGCACCTCTTCCATCATCGACAGCTTGCGACCGATGCGGTCGACATAAGGCACGATCAGGTTGAGGCCGGGCTTCAGGATGCGGGTGAAGCGCCCAAAGCGCTCGACGGTCCACTCGCGGCCCTGCGGCACGCTCTTCACGCCGGCGAAGATGGTGATCAGTGCGAGAAACAGCACTGCCAAAACGAATAAGGTGGCGCCTTCCATGACGGTCACTCCCCTCGCCCGCGGGCGGACTACGCGCGATAACATAGTCTAGCCTGAGGCCACGAAAAGGCCTTGAAGACAGGCGATTTCACCCTATGCCCCATTTGCGGCGGAAACGCGTCTTAGGCAAGGTGCGCGCGGCGGGGATGCAGTGATTCGCAAGGAGCAAGAAAGAATGCATTCGCTTCGGATTCCGAACATCCTGCTCGCCTCATTCGCCGCGCTGGCACTGTCTACCGCGACCGTCGGCGCCGAGGATGTCCGCTCGGTGCCGCCGCCCCGTCCGCTGGATGAGTCCGCGCCGCCGGCGCCGCGCGATCCCGGGCCGCGCACGAACGACGCCAACGCGGACACGTTCTCGCCGAACGAGGTTGTGGAGGCCGGTTCGAACTTCTTCGGTGTGACCACCGAGGTGATGGCCAAGGCGGTGCAGCGCGTGACCGAGGATCTCGGCCTGCCCGACGGCTACATCAAGGGCGATGAAGGCTCGGGCGCGTTCGTGGTCGGCGTGCGCTACGGCTCGGGCTGGCTGATCCGCAAGAACATGCAGCCGGTGCGCGTCTATTGGCGCGGGCCTTCGGTCGGGTTCGATGCCGGCGCCAATGGGTCGAAGGTCTTCACACTGGTCTACAACCTGCGCGACGAGCGCCGGCTCTTCCAGCGCTTCCCCGGTGTCGAAGGCAGTTTCTATTTCGTCGCAGGACTGGGCGTGAACTACATGCGGTCGGGCGGCGTGACCTTGGCGCCGATCCGCTCCGGCGTCGGCTTCCGCGCGGGCGTGAACGCCCACTACCAGGTGTACACGGACGAGCGCGACTGGTTCCCGCTCTAGGGGTTCAGACGGCGGCTTCGGCGGTGTCGGCGCCGCTGTCGATGCTGCCGGCGGGCGCCGGCAGGTAGAGCAGCAGCGCGGATGCGACGTAGATCGACGAGAACGTGCCGACAAAGATGCCGAACAGGATCGCGGCGGAGAAGTCGAACAGCGACGGGCCGCCCCAGATCAGCAGTGGGACAAGCGATACGCTGGTCGCCACGCTGGTCAGGATGGTTCGCGTCATCATCTGATTGGTCGAGAGGTTGATGAGCTCCGGCAGGCTGGTGCGCTTGTACTTGCGCCGGTTCTCGCGGATTCGGTCGAACACCACGACGGTGTCGTTGATCGAGTAGCCCGCGAGCGTCAGCAGCGCCGCAATCGAGGTCAGCGTGAAGTCGAGGTGCAGGATCGAGAAGAGGCCTGCCGTCACCAGCACGTCATGGCCGGTCGCGAACGCGGCGCTGATGCCGTATTGCCATTCGAAGCGGAACGCGACCCACAGCCCGATCGCCAGAACAGCGAGCAGCGTGGCCAGCACGCCGGCGTGGAAGAGCTCGCCCGAGACCTTGGGACCGACCGTGTTGTTGGCGCGCACGGTGTAGGCGTTGCCGAGCGAGGCGACGATCTTCTTCGCCGCCGCTTCGTTGGCCTCGTCGGATTGCGGCTGCACGCGGATCAGGGCGCAGGACTCGGCCGGCTTGTCGCAGGCGCCGCCGCCCACGTACTGGATCTGGCTTTCCTTGAAGCCGAGAGAATCCACCTGGTGGCGGAGCGCGCCGATGTCGATGTGCTGCGCCGACTTGACCTCCAGCGAGACGCCGCCGGTGAAGTCGATGCCCAGGTTGAAGCCATGGATCGCGATCGAGACGATCGAGGCCAGCAGCAGGAGCCCGTCGATGGCGAACGCGATATAGCGGGCGCCGACGAAGTTGATGTTGGTGGCTTCGGGCAGGAAACGCAGAAGAGGCATGGGACGTCCGGAAAAAGCCAGCCTGACATATAGGCTGAGGCTGCAACCGACAAGGCGGGCTTGGGGCAGGCGCCGGATTTGCATAATTCCCTGTTTTGACGGAGTTTTCCCCCGGAGCATCAGGACCAGAGCATGGCCGCCGCGTCGCACGGCCCGGATACGCCGAAGATCGCCCCCAGCCCCAGCGGGCTTCAGGAAACGGCCTATGCCGCGGTGATCGCGGCCGTGGTCGTGGGCGCGATCTATTTCGGCCGCCCGATGCTGGTGCCGCTGGCGCTCTCCATCCTAATGGCGTTCGCGCTGGCGCCGGTGGTCGAGTTCCTGCGCCGCCTCAAGATCGGGCGCATCCTGGGCGTCATCCTGTCGGTCACCTTCGCGGTGCTGCTGATCACCGGGATCATGGGCTTCATCGGCACCCAACTCGCCTGGCTGGCCGGTAGCCTGCCGCAGTACCAGAGCAACATCATCGCCAAGATCCAGTCGGTCGAAGGCTCTGCCGCCAACAACGGCGTGGTGCAGGGCGCTATCCGGATGTTCAACAATCTGAGCGACCAGATCGCGCACACGCCCGGGATCGGCGGCACCAACCCCGACCTTCAGTCCAAGACCACCGGCCAGGAACGCACGCAAGCGGTTCCGGTCGTGGTGCAGGAAGCGCCGCCCGGTCCGATCGAGGTGATCCAGCGCTTCGGCGGTCCGCTGCTGGAGCCGCTCGCCGATCTCACCATCATCATCATCTTCGTGATCTTCATCCTGTTGCAGAAGGAAGACCTGCGCGACCGCTTCATCATGCTGGCGGGCGGGCGCGATCTTCAGCGCACGACGCTGGCGCTGGATGACGGCGCGGAGCGGCTCAGCCGCTACCTGCTGTTGCAGACTGCCGTGAACACCGGATTCGGCATCCTTGTCTGGGCCGGTCTGTGGGCCGCCGGCGTGCCCAATCCCGCCCTGTGGGGCCTCATCGCCGGCATCTTCCGCTTCGTGCCGTATATCGGCGTGCCGATCGCGGCGATCCTGCCGCTGGCGCTGTCGATGGCGGTCGATCCCGGCTGGACCATGACGTTCATCACGCTCGGCTGGTTCATCATCCTGGAGTCGATCACCGGCCAGGCGATCGAGCCGTGGCTCTATGGCCGCAACATGGGCCTGTCGGCGCTGGCGGTCGTCGTCGCGGCGGGCTTCTGGACGTTCGTGTGGGGGCCGGTGGGGCTTCTGCTGTCGACGCCACTGACCATGTGCCTTGTCGTGCTGGGCCGCCATGTCGACCAACTGCGTTTCCTGGACGTGATGCTGGGCGATGCGCCGCCGATGGCCCCGGAAGAGAGCTTCTACCTGCGCATGCTGGCGGGGAATTCGGACGAGGCGGCGGAACAGGCGGAAGCCTTCCTCCAGCACCACACCCTGCCCGCCTATTTCGACGAGGTGGCGGTGCGCGGGCTGGCGCTGGCGCAGCTCGATGTCAATCGCGGCGCGCTGACCGAGGAAGGCCGCAAGCGCATCGGCACGTCTGTCGAAACCTTCATCGACAATCTGACGATGCAGGAGGATCCCGAAGCACGCGAGGCCAGCGTCAGCCACGAGACCGTTCCCGCCGACTGGCAGAGCAAGCCCGTGTTGTGCGTCGCCGGCCGCAGTACGCTCGATCACGCTGCGGCGTCGTTGCTGGCGCATCTGCTGGAGCGCCAGGGCATCGGCGCGCGTATCGCGACGTTCGAGGACGTCTCGCCGTCGAACGTCGGCGATCTGAAATGCGACGGCGTGCGCGTGATCTGTGTCTCGTACCTGGAACCCGGCAGCCCAAAGAACGCGCGCTATCTGGCGCGGCGCCTGCGCAAGCGCATGCCGGGCCTGCCGCTGATCGCCGGCTTCTGGAGCGTGATCGAGGACGATACGCACTACCTCGACAGCTTCGAGGCCACCGAGTGCGATTTCCTCGCCAACAATCTGCGCCAGGCGGTGGAGCAGATCATCGCGCTGATGAAGAAACCGGCCTCGGAAGGCCGCTTCGTCAGCAAGATCGCGCCGGCGGAAGAAGAAACCGTCACCGACTAAATCGCGCCGCTCCTGACCTTGCGGCACGGTTTCCCGCCTCCATGCGCGGCGCTAGGCTTTCCGCAAAATCGGAGGAAGCGATGAGCATTGCCCCCAGCGAATTCCAGCACACGCTTTATGTCGTGCGCGATCACGTCTGCACCATCACCCTCAACCGGCCGGAGCGGCGCAATGCGCTGAACCCGCGCGCCTATGCCGAGATCGAAGCGGCGTTCGTGGCGGCCAGCGCCGACAACGAGGTGCGCTGCGTGATCGTGACCGGCGCCGATCCGTCCTTCTGCTCGGGCGAGGACGTGAAGGAAATGATGACGGGCGAAGCACGGCCCGCCGACGCTGCGCCACGCGTCGCGCGCCCGACGCCGGCCGCGATGGCAGTACTCGACTGCGCCAAGCCGGTGATCGCCGCGGTGAACGGCACGGCGGTCGGCTGGGGCATGGAGCTGGCGCTCTATGCCGACATCCGCATCGCGTCGGAGAATGCCAAGTTCGCCGAGCTGTTCGTGAAGCGCGGCCTCGTTCCCGATGTCGGCGGGTTCTACAAGCTGCCGGCCTTGGTCGGCGGCGCCAAGGCGGCGGAGCTGATGCTGACCGGTGACGTGATCGACGCCAAGGAAGCGGCACGCATCGGGCTGGTCTCCGAGACGGTGCCGCACGGCGAGTTGATGCCGCGGGCGCAGGCGCTGGCGGCGAAAATCGCGGCCAACCCGCCGCTCGCCACGCGCGCGATCAAGGAAGGCCTGCGCCGTTACGGCGGCGGCGACGCGCGCGAGATCGGCACCTGGGCGATCGAGACGATCTTCCGCCTATTCCAGACCGAGGATCACCGCGAAGGCGTGAAAAGCTTCCTCGAAAAGCGCGAGCCGGTGTTCAAGGGGCGGTAAGCCTTCCCCGCTTTGTCATGGCCCGCAACAGCGGGCCATCCAGGTGACGTCTTGCTTGTGCCTGCGAGGTTCGCGGCGCACCAGCTGGATGGCCCGCTTTCGCGGGCCATGACAGTCTTTGCTTGAAACTACTTGTCGACGACGAAGCTGCGCACCTTCACGCTCACGCCACAGATGTCGAGATTGGGCGACGGCTGGCGGAAGTAGAACGGCGAGGTCGGATGCCGGCGCGCGTTCACCGCGTCGGCGAAGAACGCCGACTCCGTGCGCAGCACCTCGAACTCCTGCCGCTGCGTGACCGGTAGGTCGGACGCCAACGTCATCTTGATGATCGCGTCGCGCTTGCTCAGGTCCTGGATCACGCCGCTCTCCACGTCCGGATCGCCGCGCTGAAGCTTCTGGAGATACTCCATCCCGCGCAACACGCGGCCGAACGCGGTCAGGTCGCGGTCCAGCCGCCGGGGCGACTGGCCGATGACGATGTAGAACTCGGTGCTGGCGGTGTCGGGATCGTTGTCGCGCGCGAAGGCGAAGGTGCCGGGGCATTGGATCAGCCACTCGCGGCCTTCCTTGGGCTCGCGGGCCACGGGAAAGCCGTCCTCGAAACCGACCTCCGGCGCCTGCAAGTCGGGGTTGCCGAGCGGCGTGAACACCGGCGCGGGCGACGACGCCCGGTCGAACTCGGCCTTCAGCGGCGGCCACTTCTTCTCAAGGTCCTTCGCCGCGTCCGGATGGTCCTTGGTCGAGGCGGTGCCCTCGCCGATGCCGCCCTGAGCCACGAAGCCGTCGATCACGCGGTAGAACGACAGCCCGTCGTAGAAGTGCGCCCGGATCAGGGCGCGCATCCGCTCGGCATGCTTGGGCGCGAATTCCGGCGCCAGCTCCACCACCACCTGGCCATATTTCGTGTCGATCAGAACGATGTTGTCGGGATCGACCGCACGCCAGGCCTCGCGCGGCGGCTCCGGCGGGCCGTCCGCGGCGGACACGGGTGCCATGCAGGCCAGCGCGATTGCAGCGGCGAGCCCATACGTGATCTTACGGTTACCCATGATGTGCCGTTCCCCTTGCCCGCCCCAGCGTTTGCTCTTTCTATGCCAGGGGGCGCCCGCGCGCCAGTTCGCGCGGCACACGGAGCGACCGTGAGCGACACGGACACCGAGCTTTCGCAGCAGCGCAAAAACCTCGACCTGCTTTTGCGCGCCCAGCGGTTCGGCAGGACAGGTTACGTGATCTCCGACACGACGCTGGACCGGGTCTATTGGTCGGATTCGCTGTTCGAGCAACGCAAGATACCGCGCCGGCCATGGTTCACGATCGCGGAAGGCCGGGTCTTCATCCATCCCGACGACCTGCCGGAGTTCCTGCGCAAGCGCGAGCAGTCGATGCGCGATGGCAAGGAATTCCAGCATGAAACGCGCATCCTCTGCGGCGACGGCAGAGTGGTCTGGGAGCGCGGCAACTCCCAGCCGCAATACGACTCCGCCGGCAACTTCACCGGGCTGCTGAGCGTCGTTGAAGACATTACCGAGGAGAAGAACGCCACCGCGTCGCTCCTGGAACAGGAAGCGACCTACCGCACGCTGTTCGACAGCATCGGCGACGCGATCTTCCTGACGCAGGACGGCGTGTTCGTGGACTGCAACGAAGCATCCCTGCACATCTTCGGCGCCACGCGCGAGCAACTGATCGGCCAGACGCCGGTTCGCTTCTCGCCCGCGCTACAGCCCGATGGCCGCGCCTCACAGACGCTGGCACAGGAGAAGATCGCGGCGGCGCTGCGTGGCGAACGCCAGACCTTCGAATGGCGTCACAGGCGCCATGACGGCACGGAGTTCGACGCCGAGGTCGTGCTCAGCCGCGTCGAAGGGGCGACCGAGAACCTGTTCTTCGGCGTGGTTCGCGACATCACCGAACGCAAACGGGCGGAGCTGGAGCTTCGCGCCAGCTACGACAAGTTCGCCGGTGCCTTCAGTTCGACCGCGGACGCGATGATTGTGATGCGGCTGGGCGAAAATCCCGGCGAGGGCGTGTTCCTCGACGCCAACGCCGCCGCCGCCGATCTGTTCGGTCTGCCGCGGCGGCAGATGATCGGCAAGACGGCGCGTGAGACGAACCTGCTGACCAGCAACGACAGCCTCTTGCGCTTCCGCGGGCTGATGCTCGGCGACGGCCAGGTTCGCGGCTTCCGCACGACCACACGCCACACCGACGGCACGACCCGCGAAGTCGAGATCAGCGCCTCCCTGTTCGGCGCACCAGAGGACCGCCTCGCCATTCTTGTCGTGCGCGACGTCACCGAGCAGGAAGCCGCCGCACACAAGATCATCGAGCTGAACACATCGCTCGAAGCCAGCGTGCGCCAGCTTCGCGCCATCGCCGACAACCTGCCGGTGGGGATCAGCCACACCGACATGGACGGACGCATCCTCTTCCTGAACAAGACGCTGGAGCAATGGCTCGCGCTCGATCTCGAAAAGGCGCGCGGCCATACGGCAGGCGAGCTGCTGTCCGCCGACTATATGGAGGCCACGCGGACAGCGCGCGAAGCGTTCGCTGCCGGTGCCAGCACCGTCGAGCAGACGATCCCGCTGCCTGACGGCATCACGCGCACCGTATCCACCACAAACATCCGCGATGTCGATGCGGCCGGAACCGAGCACGGAAATTTCGGCCTGATCGTCGATATCACCGAGCAGAAGCGCGCCGAAGCCGAGTTGCGCGCGAGCCATGAGAAATTCGCCAGCGCCTTCGAGTATTCGGCCGACATCATCATGGTGTCGACCTTGGGCGGAGCGCTTGGCGAAGGCGTTCTCGTCGACCTCAACCGGGCTGCGGAAAAGGTGTTCGGGCGGCCGCGCAGCGAGCTTGTCGGGGTGAAATTCGCGGAATTGATGCGCGACCGGGGCCTGACCCCGCTCGGCGAACGGCGCCGGCGGCTCGTGCAGGACGGCGCATTCCGGGACCTCCCGGTCGAGATAACCAATGCGGCAGGCGCCTTGCGGCACTTCCTGGTGAGCGGCGCGCGCTTCAACCTCGGCGAACAACCGCATGTGCTGACCGTCATGCGCGACGTGACTGAGGAGCGCGACGCCGCGGAGAAAATCCGCCAGCTGAATCTCTCGCTGGAGAAGAGCCTCGCGCAACTGCGCGCCATTGCGAACAACCTGCCGGTCGCGATCTCCTATCACGACGCGCAGAGGCGGTTCCTGTTCATGAACCGCACGATGGAGGAATGGTTCGCAACGACCAGCGAACAGGCTGTCGGCCAGCCGGTCGATACCCTCGTGTCGCAGGACTATCTCAACGCCATCGCGCCGATCCGCGCGCGGTTCGACCAGGGTGTGAGGCATTTCGAGGTGGCCCTGCCCTATCCCGATGGGCACACGCGCATCGTCGACGTCTCGTTCGTTCCCGAGAATAACGACGCCGACAATCCGGGCGGCTTCTACACGCTCGCCATCGACATCACGGCGCGCAAGCAGGCGGAACAGTCGCTGGAAGCGAACATGCGTCAGCTGCGCGCCATCACCGACAACCTGCCGGTCGCCATCGGCTACCAGGACGAAGAGAACCGCTTCCGCTTCGTGAACCGCACGCTGGCGAACTGGTTCGGCTCGACCGGAGACGCGATGCTGGGCAAGACGGTGGGCGACTTCGTGACACCGGCGTACTTCATCGCGGTCGAGCCGGTGCGCCAGGCTCTCGCCGCAGGCCGCACGACTGTCGAGGTGACGCTGCCGTTCCCGGACGGGAAGACCCGCACTGTCGACTCCACCATGGTCATGGACCGCGACGAGGATGGCCGTATCCGCGGCCGCTATTCGATGCTGATCGACGTCACCGAGCGCGTGGCGGCCGAAGAGCAGATGCGGCAGTCGCAGAAGATGCAGGCGATCGGCAAGCTGACCGGCGGCGTGGCGCACGACTTCAACAACCTGCTGGCGGTGATCGCGGGCAATCTAGACCTGGCGCTCGAGCGCGGCGGCGACGAGCGCATCGTGAAACTGCTGGAGCCGGCACGGCGCGCCGCCGAGCGCGGCTCGACCTTGACCAAGAGCTTGCTCGCCTTTGCGCGGCAGCAGCCACTGAGCCCGCAGGTCTCCGATCTCAACAGCCTGGCGCGCGACATGACCGAGCTGTTGCGCCGCACCCTGCCGTCAAACATCGGCATCGAATTCGTCGGCGGCGCAGGCCTATGGAAGACAGAGGTCGATCCGGGCCAGCTTCAGAACGCGCTGCTCAACCTGGTGGTGAACGCGCGCGACGCCATGCCGGATGGTGGCCGCCTGACCATCGAGACGCAGAACGCGCGCATCGACGCCGACTATGCGGCGGCGCACGACCTGACGGCGGGTCAATACGTCCTGCTCGCGGTCTCCGACACCGGCATCGGCATGCCGGCCGAGGTCGTCGCCCGCGCGTTCGAGCCGTTCTACACGACCAAGGGCGTCGGCGAAGGCACTGGTCTCGGCCTCTCAATGGTCTACGGCTTCGCGCGGCAGTCGGGCGGCCATGTCGCGATCTACAGCGAGGTCGGCAGCGGCACGACGGTGCGGGTCTACCTGCCGCGCTGGATTAGCCAGGAGGCAGCCACCGCGCCGGCGGCAGAGCGTGCCACACCGCTCGCCCACAACGAGACGGTGCTGGTGGTCGAAGACGACACCGACATGCGCTTCATCGCGGTGACGATGCTGCAATCGCTGGGTTACACGGTGCTGGAGGCGCCGACCGGCGCGAAGGCGCTCGACGTGCTGGACGCAAATCCATCCGTGGCGCTTTTGGTCACCGACGTCGTGTTGGCGGGAAGCATGAACGGTCGCCGCCTTGCCGAGGAAGCGCTGACGGCGAATCCGCAACTCAAGGTGCTGTTCATGTCGGGCTACACCGAGGACGCCATCGTGCACCATGGCCGCCTCGAACAGGGCGTCCACTTCATCCAGAAGCCGTTCCGCAAGCCGGATCTCGCGGCCAAGGCGCGCGAGGCGTTGGACAGCCCGGCGCACTGAAGGCGTGCGACCCCGCGCGCCTTGCCGCCGCGCCCGAACCGCCCCATTAACAGACACCCCATGTCCGATGCCGCCGACGACCCGCCACGCCAGCTAGTTTCCGCAGCGGCGCTCCCGACTCTCCTGTCGGTGATGTTCATCAACCTGCTGGGCTTCGGCATCATCGTTCCGCTGCTGCCGTTCTACGCCAAGTCGTTCCAGGCGCCGCCCTGGCAGGTCGCGCTGATCTTCTCCGCCTACGCCATCGGTTCGTTCTTCGGCGAGCCGTTCTGGGGCCGGCTGTCCGACAGCATCGGCCGCAAGCCGATCCTGATCAGCACGGTGGCCGGCAACTGCCTCTGCTACCTCGCGCTCGCCTTCGCGCCCAACATCTATGTCGCGTTCTTTGTGCGCCTGCTGGGCGGCATGGCGAGCGGCAACGGCGCGGTGATTCAGGGCTACATCGCCGACGTCACGCCACCCGACGAGCGCACCGGCAAGATGTCGTGGCTGGGCGCCGCTTACAATGTGGGCTTCATCGTCGGCCCGGCACTGGGCGGATTGCTGGCGAACCCGGCCGCGGGGCATGCCGGCTTCCGGGTGCCGCTGCTGATCGCATCCGGCCTGTCGGCGATCTGCGTCGCCGGGCTGGTCACGTTCCTGAAGGAGAGCCGCACCCACCGCCGTATCGGCAATCGCCCCAACCGCTGGGCGGTGCTTTCCAACGCCGCGACCAATCCGGTGATCAGCCGCCTGATGCTGGTGACGCTGCTCGCCGGTTGCGCGTTCAACGGCATCGAGTCGGTGTTCGGGCTGTGGACCCAGGCGCGCTTCAACTGGGGCCCGCAACAGGTCGGCAGCGCCTTCGCGGTCACCGGCATCGTCGCCGCCATCTGCCAGATCGCCATCGCGGGGCCGGCGTCGAAACGCTTCGGCGAGGCGCGCACGCTCGCCTTCGGCATGCTGCTGACGACGGCCTGCGCCACGCTGCAACCGTTCGCCACCGGCTCGGTGATGATCGTGACGCTGCTCGCGATCTCCGCCTTCGGACAGTCGGTGGCGTGGCCCAACGTATCCGCCCTGCTCTCCCGCAATGTCGATATCGATCACCAGGGACAGTATCTCGGCCTTAACAACGCGATGGGCGGGCTGGCGCGGCTTATCGGCCCGCAAGTCGCGGCGCTGACCTTCACCTATCTGACCGTGGACGCGCCGTTCTACTCGGCCGGGTTGATGGTGCTGCCGGCGATCTTCTTCGCCTGGTACGCCGCGATGCACGGAAGTCGCACGGCGTTGTCCGGGCCGCCGCCGGAGCCTACGCTTCCCAAGGATTGAACGGGAGGCGGCCATGGCGGGCACGCTCACAGGCAAGGTTGCGGTCGTCACCGGCGCGAGCCGCGGCATCGGCGCCGCCATCGCGGTGCGGTTCGGGCAGGAAGGCGCCAAGGTCGTCGTCTCGGCCCGCACGGCGGAGGACGGCGAGAGCAAGCTGCCCGGCACGCTGAACGAAACCGTCGAGCGCGTGAAGAAGACCGGCGCCGAGGTCCTGTTCGTCAAGGCCGACCTGGCGCAGGCCAGCGAGCGCGAGAAGCTGATCGAGAAGGCGCAGGCTGCGTTCGGTCCCGTCGACATCCTGGTCAACAACGCCGCGATCACCTTCTTCGCGCCGGTCGCCGACTTCACCGAGAAGCGGTTCAAGCTGATGCTGGAGGTGCAGGTCTATGCGCCGTTCCATCTCTCCCAGCTCGTGCTGCCGTCGATGAAGGCGCGCAAGAGCGGCCACATCGTGAACATCTCATCCGGCGCCGCCTTCCATCCCAAGCAGCCCTACATGGCCGGAGCGCGCGGCGGCACGGTCTACGGCATGTGCAAGGCGGCGCTGGAGCGCTTCAGCACCGGCCTGGCGTCGGAGGTCTATGACGACAACATCGCAGTGAACGTGGTCTCGCCGGGCCTGGTCGACACGCCCGGCGTCGCCGTGCATGGCCTGATCAACGAACGCACCAAGGACCGCGTGCAGCCGATCGAGTACATCGCCGAAGCCGTCTACCAGCTCTCCACCGGCGACCCGAAGACCATGACTGGCCGCATCGACCACGCCGAGCCGCTGCTCAAGGAACTAAATCTGAAGCCGTCCGTATTGATGGCGTAGCAACGCCGCCGCGGAGGGGAAATATGCGCGCGCTCGAAATCATCGTCGCCGTCGTCCTGGCGCTGATCATCTTCGTCGTCCTGAAGGTGGTTTTCGTGGCGATCAAGATCGCCCTGGTCGGCGCCGCAGTGGGCTTCCTGCTGGGCCTGGTGATCGCCTTCATGTTCCGGCGCCGGTCAGGCCCCTAGACCGGGACGCCCGCGCCCAGATCGATGTACTGGTAGGTCAGCGCCGTGCCCGCGGCCATCGCCTTGTCACCGGTCGATTCCGGCATCACCAGATCACGCATCGGCTGGGTCAACACCAGCAGCAGGTGCACGCCGTCCGGGCCCGGCCCGAGTGGCAGCACGGTCAGCTCGATGTGCTGCGCGAAGCCGCGCTCATAGTGCACCGGCATGATCTGCCACAGGCCGCAGGGCCGGCGCACGATCTCGCGGATCGAATCCATCGCGCCCTGGTGATAGGCCGGCATCAGGTAGTCGAGATAGTTCTGTCCCTTCACGTCGCGCTGGATGCGCTGCTCGAACTCGCTGCCGACAAGGCGCATACGCAGGCCGCCAGCGCCTTCGATCAGCGCCTCGCACAACACGATGTGCTTGAGGAATTTCGCGGCGCGCTCGGGACGGAAGACGCTGCGATTGGGCATGACGCCGCCATCCGCCGGAAGCGCGCGATAGAACGCCTCGAACGCACGGCTGAGTTCGGTCCGCGTGGTGGTCGCACCGAACCCGGAGTCGCCATCATGGGAGGAAAGCATCATGCCCGGATGCTCGCCGATCAGCATGAATGTGCCGTTGACGCTGCCTTGGGTAGTTGTACCCACGTGGCCCTAGTGCCCAGGCTCCAGCCCCTTGCCGGCGCTGGCGCCGACGAACCGGTCGACCTCGATGTTGAGCTGGTCGAGGACGGGAAACACGGTCTGCCAGGCGGCCGTCTGGATGTTGTCCTTCTCGCCGACGTAGCGGGTGGTGAAGTCGGGCTCGCCGCCCGCGAACAGCGCCACCACGTCGTCCAGCATAGCGATCGCCGGCAGCCGCGCCGTGCGGGCGGCGGTGTAGAGGTCCGCCATGCGGTGCCCGAACCGGCGGACGTCGGCCGAGGGCAAGCCGAACTTCAGCAGCCATGCCTTGAAGAACAGCTCGAGCGCGAACGACGCCAGCATGTGCATCGGCAGCACGACCAGGACCTCGCGATCACCGGCGTGGTGCTCGCTGAGGTAGATCATCTTGGCGGATTCGAGAAAGCTCTTGGCCGCCGAATACCGGTAGGTCGCTTCGTCGTCGATCATGCCGTTCCCCGCGCCGCATACTGAGCCGCCATTCGGTAATGGCTGGTTTACCGCGTCAACCCTGCCGTTCATACCAAGAAGGCCGCGCGAGCCTTGAGCCGCCCCGTGCTTGGTGCGCAGGATAGCCTGACGTCCTGCAAGGAACCGCCCCGTGAGCGAGCAGCAGCCCCAAGGCCCCGATCTGACCGGCGGCGTTTCCCTCTCCGATTTCCAGGACAACAAGCTTCTCGGCCATGTCGGCGACCAGGCGGTGCTGCTGGTGCGCGAAGGCGGCGCGGTGTCGGCGATCGACGCGCACTGCTCGCACTACCACGGCCCGCTCGCGGACGGGCTGGTGGCCGATGGCACCGTGCGCTGTCCCTGGCATCATGCCTGCTTCAGCCTGCGAACCGGCGAGGCGCTGCACGCACCGGCCATCGCGCCGCTCTCGATCTGGAAGGTGGAAGAGAAGGACGGCCGGATCTTCGTCCGCGAGAAACGCGAGGCTGAAACGCGCGCGACGAGGATCGCCAGTCCCGCACCCCAGCGCATCGTGATCGTGGGCGGTGGTGCTGCCGGATACGCGGCGGCCGAGATGCTGCGCCGCGAGGCGTTCGGCGGCGAGATCGTCATGCTGAGCAACGACGCCGACCCGCCGGTGGACCGTCCGAACCTGTCGAAGGACTACCTCGCCGGTTCGGCGCCGGAGGAATGGGTGCCGGTTCAGCCCGACGGCTTCTACACCGACAACAGGATCGACCTGCGCCTGAAGACCGACGTCGCGTCGATCGACACCGCGGCGCGGCATGTCGTGACCGCGTCCGGCCAGAAGGTGCCGTACGACCGCCTCCTGCTCGCGACGGGTGCCGAGCCGGTGCGCCTGACCATGCCTGGCAGCGACCAACCCAACGTCCATACGCTGCGCACGCTCGCCGACTGCCGCACCATCATCGCGCAGGCCAAGGATGCGAAGCGCGCCGTCGTCATCGGCGCCAGTTTCATCGGCCTCGAAACCGCTGCTGCGCTGCGCACCCGCGGCATCGAGGTCCATGTCGTGGCGCCGGAGAAGCGCCCGATGGAGAAGATCCTCGGCCCCGCCATGGGCGATTTCATCCGCGCCCTGCATGAAGAAAAGGGCGTGGTCTTCCATCTCGAAGACACGGTCGCCGCCGTCGAAGGCAACATCGCGCGTCTCAAGAGCGGCGGCACGCTGGAGACCGATCTGGTCGTGATGGGCGTCGGCGTGCGGCCGCGCCTTGCGCTCGCCGAGCAGGCGGGGCTGAAGCTCAACAAGGGCGTCGTGGTCGACGCCTTCCTGGAGACCAGCGTGCCCGGCATCTACGCCGCGGGCGACATCGCCCGCTGGCCCGATCCGCACTCGAAGCAGAACATCCGGGTCGAGCACTGGGTCGTCGCCGAACGCCAGGGCCAGGCCGCTGCCCGCAACATGCTCGGCCAGCGCCGGCCCTTCAACGCGGTGCCGTTCTTCTGGAGCCAGCACTACGACGTGCCGATCAACTATGTCGGCCACGCCGAGACATGGGACACGATTGAGGTCGACGGCGACATCGCCGCCCGCGACTGCCTCGTCCGCTACAAGCTCGGTGGCCGCACCCTCGCCGTCGCGTCCATCTACCGCGACGTCGCCAGCCTAGAGGCTGAATTGGCGATGGAACGCGCGCGTTAACGCGCGTCCGCCAGTCCTACGATCGCCACCGCGCTGACGTTGGCGTTCGGCGCGCCGCCAAGGTTGTGCGACAGGCCGAGCACCGGTGCCTGCTGGCGCTGGCGCGGTCCGGCGCGGCCGAGAAGCTGGAGATAGTTCTCGTAGATCATGCGCAGGCCGGACGCGCCGATCGGATGGCCGAAGCACTTCAGGCCGCCGTCGATCTGGCACGGGATCTTGCCGTCGGCGTCGAACATGCCGTCCAGCACGTCGGTCACCGCGCGCCCTTCGGCGCTCAGGCCGAGGTCCTCCATCGTCACCAGTTCGGTGATGGAGAAGCAGTCATGCACCTCGGTCAGCGACACCTGCTTGCGCGGATCGTCGATGCCGGCCTCGGCATAGGCGCGCTTCGCGGCGATGCGGGTGGTGTGAAAATAGCTGCCGTCCCAGTCGGCGCCCTGAAGCTCCCAGCCGTTCGACACCGCCAGCTGCAACGCCTTCACGGTCACCAGGTCCTTCTTGCCCAGCGAGCGTGCGATCTCCGGCGTCGTCACGATGGCGCAGGCCGATCCGTCCGACACGCCGCAGCAGTCGAACAGTCCGAGCGGCTCGGCGATCATCGGCGCGTTCATCACCTGATCTTCGGTGACCACGTTGCGCAAATGCGCCTTCGGGTTCTTGGCGCCGTTGGCGTGGCTCTTCACCGACACATGCGCGATGGCGCGCTTGAGATCGGCCGCTGAGATGCCGTGCTTGGCGCGATAGGCCGCCGCGAGCTGCGCGAAATTGCCCGGCGCCGAACCGGTGACGCCGACCATGTCGAACGTCGTGCCGCGCGTGCGCACCGGAAGGCCGCCATAGCCCGTGTCCTTCAGCTTCTCCACGCCCAGCGCCAGCGCGATGTCGCAAGCGCCGCTTGCTACCGCATAGACCGCGCCACGGAACGCCTCCGTACCGGAGGCGCAGTAGTTCTCGACCTTGGTCACCGGGATGTTGGGCAGGCGCAGCGCCGTGGAAAGCGGAATGCCGCTCGGGCCGACGTTCTGGCTGTCGAACGCCACGCCCAGCCAGGCGGCGCCGATGTCGTTCGCGGAAATGCCCGCGTCCTTCAGCGCTTCGTTGAACGCCTCGACCATCAGCGCGTCGGCGTCGGTGTCCCAGCGCTCGCCGAACTTGGTGCATCCCATGCCCAGGATGGCAACGCGATCCTTGATTCCACTCGCCATGATCGAAGCTCCTACTGCGTCGCGCCGGCCCGGTAGTCGGGCACGGCCTTCCAGAAATACTTGATGAAGCCGCGCATGTCGTCGAGCGCCTTGATGCGGAACATCATACGCATGGCGCGGCCGACTTCGACATCGTCGGCGCCGACATCTGTGAATTCCAGCGGAATGCGCCCGCCGCCGTCGAACACCACGGTTCCGTAGTAGGTCGGCGGATTGGGCGAATAGGAGAGCCGATCGGCGGTGTAGGTCAGGATCTTCGCCAGCCGGTCCGCCAGCGGATAGTCCTCCTGCGCGCCCGACGCGCCCGCGGTCTCGGCCACGCCGACCGGTGTGCGCGGGAACTGGACCACGCCGGTCTCGACGCTCTTGCTGCCCATCAGCGCCAGCACCGCCTTGCGGTTGCGATAGAGCGCGGTGAGCGCCGTCTTCTCGTCGTTCTCCGCCCGCATGCCGCGCTCCAGCGGCAGGTGCCCGCGGAAGGCGAGGAATTTGTAGTAGTTGTCCTCCGCCTGCCGCCGCGCCAGCCATCCGGCGACACCCAGATGCGCTGCGCCGCGTCCGCGCCCCGTGGCGCGCAGGATGATCACATCGCAGCCCTGGCCGAAACCGACCACCATGATCAGCTCGCCCGCCTCTGCCGTCTCCAGCGCCCGCGCCAGCAGCAACAGCGGATGGGCGCAGCCGGCATCACCCACGACGGCGTCCAGCGTGTCGGCGACCGCTTCGGGTTTCACGCCGGCAGTCTTGGCGACCATGGCGTTCACGCCGCGCATCGGCGCCGCCATCAGGAAGCGGCCGATGTCGGCCGCCTTGAGCTGCGCCTTGGCCAGCGCCGCAGCAATCGCGGGCGGCACGATCTTGGCGTAGCCCTCATCGCGGACCCAGCGCCCTTCCCAGCCGTAGTCGGCATCGCGACCGGCGGCGCGGAAATGATCGACGAAGTCGATGGTCGTGCTGTGGGCGGCAACAAGGTCGGCAACCGTGTTGCCATCACCGAGCAGAAGGCCGACAGCCGCATCGCCGGAGATCAACTCCATCTCGGAGGCCGGTGTCGTCTGCCGCAACTCCGACGCCAGGCACAGCACCGGACTCTGTGCCGCCTGCGCCGCGAGGAAGGCATCGATCAGCGCACTGGTGCCCGCGCGCTGACTGCCGGTCACATCCAGCGCCGCCACGTTGTCGGAGAGATTGAGCGCCTCTTTCACCACGCCCGCATTCTGGCGGTCCATGAACGGCAGCGAGGTCGACGCCAGCACCACGCGCGAAACGGCGCCGCGGTCGAGATCACCGAGGCAGTCGCGCGCCGCCTCCACCGCCATGGTGATGCTGTCCTCGTCCCAGCTGGCCATGGCGCGCTCACCCTTGCCGAGCCCGCGCAGCCCCGGCGCGAACCAGGCATGCGCACCGGCCACGGCCGCCCGCTGCAACCGCAGCCGCGGGATATACGCCCCGAACGAAAGAATACCGGCCATCGATCCTCATCACGCGTGTCCGAAGAGCGGCGATATTCGCCGCGCCGGCACCGGATGTCGATGGCCCGTTACGTCACGTCAGCAGAAGGAAAGATAGCGCTAATCCGGTACGCCCGCGCCAAGGTCGAGATACTGCGTGCCCAGCATCGAGCCCGCGGCAATCATCTTGTCGTCCATCGCGATGTATTGCCCACCGTCCATCGGCTGAATCAGCACCAGCAACAGCGGCGCGCTGTCGCTCTGGCGCAGCGGAAACACGGTCAGCTCCGTGGGCTGCGCCGTACCGCCGGCATAGTGCATCGGTTGGACCTGCCACAGCCCGCAAGGCCGCCCGACAATTTCCCCGATGGTCTCGATCGCGGCGTCGTGGAATGCGGGCATGAGGTAGTCAAGATAGTTCTGCCCCTTCACGGTGCGCTGGGCGCGATGCTCGACCGCACCGCCGACCAGCCGCATGCGCACGCTGCCTTCGGTGCGCACCTCGCAGAGCACGAGATGATTGAGGAATTTTCCGGCGCGCTCCGGCCGGAACGACTCCCGGCCGGGCACGCGCCCAACGCCGAGCGGCAGCGTGCGATAGAACGCCTCGAACGCGTGGCTCAGCGCACTACGCGTGATCGTCGCGCGCGGCTGCGCCGGGCCATTTCGGAGCGTCTGAAGCATGCCGCGATGATGAACCGCCCGGATAAAGGCAGCGTTGATACCCTCGCGACAATTCTAACCTTCACGCAAATTCGCGGGCCTTCGTCACGTCAGCGGCAGCGTGCCTTCCACCAGGGTCTGCTCCAGCGCCGGCGTCTCGCCCGGCTTCCACGCCTTGGCCCGGAGCCGCACGCGATAGCGAAGCGGTCCACCGTCTTCGGTGCCGGCGTGCTCGCTTGGATTGGGGATGCCGACAAACTCCGTCTCCAGCGCCCCGGCGCTCGCACGCACCACGCTGTAGCCGTGCGCTTCCATCTCCACGAACGACATATGCGGCGCCACCTCGGGGTTCGAATGACTCAGCGCCTCCTTCAAGTCGCCGCTCGCGTCGTAAGCCAGGGCCGCGCGCACACCGTGCATCACGCTCATATTGATCGTCGGCAGCGATGGACCACTGGCCGGCCGCTTCACGAACAGCGCATGCAATGGCTCCGTGTCCGGCACATACACCTCATTGGCCTCATGCGACCCCGGCGAGGAAATCGACGTCCCGACAAACTCGAGCGCGACCGGCTCATAGGCCAGCGGCGGCAACGACTTGGACAACACGCCTGCGTAGAAGCCATGCCGGTCGCCGCAAACCGAAGTCAGTCCGGTGACACCGTTGGCTTTGACGAAGTCCAGGACTTCGCCGCGCTCGCTGCGATAGCCGGACCAGTCGTCATAGTTCAGCGATCCGTAGCCCGCCCCCGGCCACTTGCCGAATTTCTCCGGCAGGTTCTGCATATCGACACGGGTATCCAGCGACCCCACGCTGTTGCCCCAGACCTTCCACGTGGCGCCGGATGTGCGCAGGCGCTCCAGGAACCACGCCTTCTGGTCCTTGCCCAGCATGGTGGCCGGCGGCTTGTCCTTGCAGAAATTCGGTATCTGCTTGTCGCCGAATGCGATGGTGTCCGGCGGGTTTCCACCATTGTAGGTCCGGCCGGCATCCCAGATGTCCATCGCCTCTTCCGGCGTCGCGCCGAGAAAGGCGGGCGTCGCGAACGCGTTCGTCGCGTCGTCATTGAGCGGGTGAAGGGAGCGATAGCTGCGATTGTCGGTGAGGATCAGATCGACGTTATGGCCATAGCGCAGCTGGCGATAGACGGTCAGCCCGCCGATCGCCGCCAGGTTGTTCGGCTCCTGCCCCAGGCCGTATTCATCGAACGCCGTGACCGGCGCATCCACGACCTTCGGCGCGTCGTATTCGTTCCAGTCGCCGCCGCGAACCTTCTTCACGCGCGCCGGCTGATATTCGAACCAGGCCTGCGTCGCGGCGACCTTGCGCGTCTGGAAGTTCACCACGCCCTTGCCGAAATTGGCCAGGCTCTGATAGCCGCGCCACGAGAACTCATGATTGTCCCACATGCAGATAAACGGCCAGCGCGCGCGCGCATCCTGCAAATCGGGATCGGCCAGATAGCCGCGATAGAGCGCCCGGTAGTCGTCGACATCGACAGGCACGTAGAAGTCGCTGTGCTTCTCGCCTTTCGGATAGCGGACGACGTCGCGGATCTTGCGCCCGAGATAACCCTTCGTGCGGTCTTCGGGATACCAGACCATCTCGTAGACGAAGTCGCCGAGATGCAGGACGAAGCCGATCTGCTCGGCCTCCAGCTTCTGCATGTCTTCGTAGATCATGCGGCGATAGGCGTTGTTCCAGCCGGTGTTCTCGTCCTGGCAACTGACGAAGGCGAAGGCGACGGGGCGCGTGTCGTCGTCGGCCGGCGCGGTGCGTGTGCGCCCGATGCGGCTGCCGAGACCTTGCGCATCGCTGAAGCGGTACCAATAGGTCGTTGCCGGCTTCAGGCGTGCGGCCAGCACGCGCACCGTCCAATCGTTCTCCGCTTTCGGCGTGACCGTGGCAGTCGAGACCACGCGCGTGAAGGCTTCGTCTTCAGCGATCTCGACGGTGAGCTTTGGCGCGCTCTTTCCAGCGGGCACACGCCGCGTCCATAGGAGCACGCTCTGCGCCTGCGGATCGCCCGACGCCACGCCCTCCGGATAAAGGTCGCGCCGTTCCGTCCAGCTTCTGGTCGAGGCGAAGGCCTTGCCTGACGCCGACGCCAGCACCGCGCCAAACGCGCCCGCCAACGCTGCAAACTGTCGGCGGTTCAGCCCCGCCGCTTTTGTCTCTTCCGCCACCGATGCCCCCTCGTGCCGCGAACGGGCCGAAGGTAGTCCTTCGCCGCGCCGTCAGGCACGCGGAACGGTCATCAACTCTCCGTGTCTCCGCGGTGCGTTACGGCTTCGCAATGCGCGCCTGGCGCCAGCGCGTCACCATCTGATCGATGTCGAACGGCGCGAGGTTGGTCGGAGGGCCTTCCACCACGGTCCGGTTGAACTTCGCGATCTCGGCATTGAGCGACGCAATCCGCTGGCGGACGGTGGCTTCATCGGGAAGCGTGCCGAGCCCGGCGAGCTCTTTCTCGACCTTGCGGCGCAGCTCGAGCGAAGGCGGCGTGATCGTTGCGCCCTCGCGTTCGAGCAGCTGCTTGACCCACCGGTCCGGGTCGTAGCCCTGGCCGCTGTTTGGCAAGGGCTTTCCCGCGCCCTTCAGATTGTCGAAGGCCCCTTCCCGCATCGCCGCGCCGATCTGCGCATCGATCCACGATCCGACACTCGCACCAGGAGGTTTGCGTTCCGTCATGCCGTTCCCCCTTCTGGAAGGAACTACACCTTACCACCGTTCGGGACGGGCGCCTTCCAGAGGCGATGCGGCTCTTTGAACCGGGTTAAGCGGCGGTCACGAGCGTTCTCAGGATCTTCTCCATCGGCCTGCCCTTGGCCAGTTCATCGACGAGCTTGTCGAGGTAGCGGATCTCGCGCATCAGCGGGTCTTCGATGTTCTCGATGCGCACACCGCAGATCACGCCGGTGATCAGGCTGCGGGCGGGATTGAGCTTGGGAGCCGAGGCAAAGAAGGTCTCGAAGTCCGTTCCCTTCTTGATATGCGCCGCGACCTGAGCGGTGCGATAGCCGGTCAGCCACGTGATGACCTTGTCGAGCTCTGCCTTCACCCGACCCTTCTTCTCGACCTTCGCCACATAGAGCGGATAAACGCTCCCGAAACTCATCCCATAAATCCGATGCTTCGCCATGTGATCCGCTCTGTCCCTCCCACGCTGAGACGCGTCATCCAATGCGTAAAGCTACAACAAAAATCCGACCAATGCGGACCGATATAGTATGGCGATCGTCCGAGGGAGCACGCACGGCGGCTGAACCGAACCAGGGGGCTGTTTGACTAGCTCCCCGTATGGGTTGCGACCTATGGCACTAAGCGGCCCGCTGTGTGTATCAATTTTGGATACGACAGAATAATCGAAAAGGGAGGCGATGAGCTGCGGTACTGGTTTGAGTGCAGTACCTCCATCTCATTAGAGAAGTTTCGCTGAATCCAGTTGTTGATTGAGCTCGTGCCCTGATCGCCCCCAGCAATTTTCGGCAGCGATTGGTCAGCGAGGGAAACGAATTTCTTAAACAGGTGGGGTATCGTTATTTTTTCCTGGCGCACCGTAATCGTCGCGTTCCTTCCAGCCGCAGTCAGTTCTTCCGTCATTCGATCTGCAAACGCACCCGTCAGTGCAGGCACCTTTGATTGGTGATAAGCGATAATCAACGGCAACATTACGGCAAGCTCGATCGGAACTCTGACTCGCCAGGCAGTCACGATATTAGACAGCATGTCGAAGCATTGCTCCGCATCCCTCAAGCTCAAGTCGAAAGCTGCGAACACTAATGCGATGAAGTTCGTTGTTTGCATATCAGGCGGCGAAGAGAGAGACGCGGGATTCATAGTGGATCCCGCCATGAGCGTCATGACAAATTCGATCATCGTGGGCTCTTCGAATTTGTACACCTGATCAAAAAAGCGATTTAGATATCGTTCGCTATCGAACTCACCGCCATAGACAGCGGTAATTGTATGCCGCAACTGGCCAGTATCGGTCGCCACAATGAACACGACGTTGTCTATCTCAAATAGATGCTTGATCCGTTCCAACAATAGAATTGCATACAAGGGCCTGCATCGGTCCAACTCGTCGACCAACACAAAAAGGGGAGGCTTGTTGGGCGCCGTGATTTGTTCGGAAAGAAAAACCTTCAAGCCGTTCCGAAATTCCTCAATCATGGACTGCCGAGTTCGGAACGCTTCAAGCGGGTCAGTGGCTTCCGCGTCTGCTACTTTGGAAAATTCCTCCATAGCGGCGTCTTTTGCCGCGGCGGCATCCTCGCTCCTTCCGAGAATTTCTATCGCCGCATCCATCCCATCGCCAAGGGCCTTTCGCCCCCAATGCACGAGAGTACCCTTTACTGCTGCCAGGGCAATCGCCGCACCCTTCTTCCTCACTATGGCCCAGGCCGTCTTCGCCTTGCCTGGCTTTGTAATGAGCGGCTTAACCGCATCATCAATAGCCGCCATCACAGCAATGATTGGATCGTCGGCATGATCGTCTCGCCAAGCGTTGACGGTCGCAACAACGTAACCGGCGGACTCGAGGTCTCGCTTCATATGTTCAAGGAAGAAGGTCTTGCCGTATCCCCACTTCGCATTCAGGTTCAAGACGAACGAAGCTGGTCGCTTGGCCTTCGCTCTTTCAGCTACTCGCCGTGACAAGAATGAAATTAGAAAATCCGAGTCAGCTTTGCGATTGAGAACGTCGCCATCCCAGTTGCCCATCGCTTTGCCCTTAGTCTTGTGCAACTGCTGGCTGATCCAGTAGAGCGACGCAAAGCCGTTGCGGCGTCGAGACCAGCGGCTCTAGACGTTATCCTGCTTCACGCGTGCAACGCCAATCTTGCCCAGCACCACGGTCTCAACAGACTGCAAAGAAGTGTTGACCTCGCCGCGATGCTCCGCGTTCAGGCGTACAAACCAGCGCCCACCACCATCGCGCTTCGCACAGGCGTACAGATCGTCGCCTTGCATGAAGACCTGACCGGCCTCAATGGGCCCCGTCACTCTGGCTGGTGCTTTGCCGTTGATGACCAAATCAAACGCGTCCGTCACGTCGTAGGCGAAAGCCTTTCGATCGTCGGGATAAAAAGTCACCCCGCCCGCGTGCGGGCCAGCAACGATAAACAGGAAGTTCGGGCCCTTCATGGCCAAGATATCCGTGCCCGCCTCGTCGTCGTGAAGTTGCAGAAGCGATCCCGTCTTGGCGTCGTAGACTTCCACGACCTTCAGCGGGTGGTTGAGAAGGTGCTGTTCAAGCATGCGAGGTGTCGATCTCCATAGATTGAAAGCCAAGAACGGCGTCGAACACCGCGTCGATGGCTTGTTTCAAAGGCTGATATGGGGTGCCTCTACGGCGGTACAACCTTTGGCTCGGCGGGAGCGGCCAGCAACACGCGCCGCGATTGCGCGTCGTTTCTTGGTCAGTCTCTCGACCGCACCTTAAATCTGTCTAAGCAATTGGTTTTATTGGCGGTCCCACGGGGAATCGAACCCCGGTTTCAGCCTTGAGAGGGCCGCGTCCTAACCGCTAGACGATGGGACCATCGCGGAAGGCGGGCCTTATAGCCGCAAGGCCGCCGCGGGATCAAGCGACGGGGAATCCGCAATCGCGACAGGCTCAAAACGGCCCGCAGCGAAGGCAAAGGCCGCGAAATGGACGGGCGCCGAGGCTTCCGAAAGCGCCGCGATCAGCCAGAGAAATCCTTCCTCTCCGGCCCCCGCCAGGTCGCGGGGTGATGGTTCGGCGGCGCCGCCCGGATGCGAGTGATAACAGCCGATGATCTCGCGCCCGTTCGCACGCGCCGTGCGCAGCGCCGCGAACTGCGCTGCGGGATCGATCTCGAACCGGTCCGCCTCCGCCGACAGGTTGGCCGCCGGATGCAGCGCAACCGCCTCGACATCGTCCCCTGCCCGCACGCCTTCGATCAGGCCGCAGCACTCGCGCGGGAATGCGGCCTGTGCCTCGCCTTCGATCTGCGCCGCCAGCGCCGATGGAAGGACCAGCCTCATGGCGACCGCACCGGCCCGATGCGCGAGATGAGATGGCCGTCGGCGGTGTCGATAATGTCGATCTCGTCGCCGGCCGCCGAATGCACGTGCAGGATCAGACGGCCCGGCTGGGTCTCCGTCTTCACCACCTGGGCGTCCGGCGGCAGGACGAAAGCCCCCGGCGTGCCCGCGGCCGGTTTGCTGCTGCCGAAGATCTTGGTCGAATGCCCCGTCATCTGCATCACCCCGCCGACGACTAGCGCCATCACGGCCAGGATGATAAGCGCGGAGAGAACGATGACGAGGAGCCGCGCCACGCGATAGCGCGTCGTCTGCTTCTCATCGACCGGCGCTTGAATGTCTGACACCACACACTCCCCAAACTCTTCGTCCCAAGAAGATGATGCGCCGCGCCGCGCGGTGGTCGGCGCCGAGCAGGCGGGCTGGCGGCTGGACCGTTTCCTCAGCCACGCGCTGTCGGATATCAGCCGCTCGCGTATTCAGCAATTGCTCGCCGCCGGCGCCGTTACGCACGCCCGCCAGCCGATCAGGGACGCCAACCACCGCGTGAAGCCGACGGAGGCCTATACCGTCTCGGTTCCGCCGCCCGCGCCCGCCGCACCGCAGGGCCAGGACATCCCGCTCGATGTTATCTACGAGGACGCCGACCTGATCGTGATCGACAAGCCCGCCGGACTCGTCGTGCATCCGGCCGCCGGCAATCCCGACGGAACACTGGTCAACGCGCTGATCGCGCATTGCGGCAGCTCTCTCCAGGGCGTCGGCGGCGAGGCGCGGCCCGGCATCGTCCACCGCCTCGACAAGGACACCTCCGGCCTGCTGGTCGCCGCGAAGAACGAGCGCGCCATGGCCAGCCTCGCCAGGCAGTTCGCCAACCACACGATCGAGCGCGCCTATCACGCCGTCGTCTGGGGCGCGCCGCGGCAGGCCGAAGGCCGGGTCGACAGCCAGATCGGGCGCAACCCGTTCGACCGCAAGCGCATGAGCGTGCTGCGCGGCGGCGGCAAGGAAGCCCGCACCCGCTACAAGGTGATCGAGAAGTTCGGCGATCCCGCCCGCCCCTTCGCCAGCCTGCTCGAATGCCGCCTGGAGACCGGCCGCACGCACCAGATCCGCGTGCACCTCACCCATCTCGGGCACCCGCTGATCGGCGATCCCAGCTACGGCAAGGCGCGCCAGCCGCCGCGGCCAAAGACCCCGGCCGAAGAAGTGGCTTTCGCCGCGGCCGCCGCCTTCCCGCGGCAGGCGCTGCATGCCTACATCCTCGGGTTTCAGCACCCCTCGCTGCACAAAACGCTGCGTTTTGAACGGCCTGAGCCGCCCGACATGGCGTCGCTGATTAATGCCTTGCGGGCCTTGAACTCTTCCTGATCCGTTCCCATATCGTGCTTCGGGTGGCGGGGCTTCCAGAAAGACCGTCATCACACCTGCGGGCCACCGCGTTGTAAGATGGGGCCGCAGACCGCAAAACCGGTGCGCTTGGGCGCCGAAATGCGGAGGGAAAGGGGTCAAATTCATGAGCAGTCGCGGCCTTCCCGTTCTGTCAGGCGAAGGCGGTCTGTCGAGGTATCTCACCGAGATTCGGAAGTTTCCGCTTCTGAAGCCGGAAGAAGAGTACATGTTCGCCAAACGCTGGCGCGAGCACGAGGACCCCGAAGCCGCCCGCAAGCTGGTCACCAGCCATCTGCGCCTGGTGGCGAAGATCGCGATGGGTTACCGCGGCTACGGCCTGCCGGTGTCCGAGATCGTGGCCGAGGGCAATGTCGGCCTGATGCAGGCGGTGAAGCGGTTCGAGCCCGACAAGGGCTTCCGCCTCGCCACCTACGCCATGTGGTGGATCCGCGCCGCGATCCAGGAATACATCCTGCGCTCGTGGTCGCTGGTGAAGCTCGGCACAACGGCCAACCAGAAGAAGCTGTTCTTCAACCTGCGCAAGGCGAAGAACAAGATCGGCGCCATCGAGGAAGGTGACCTGACGCCCGAACATCTGGCGCAGCTGTCGGATCAGCTCGGGGTCAGCGGCCAGGAATTGACGGAGATGAACCGCCGCCTGTCGGGCCCGGATTCATCACTGAATACGCCGTTGAAGTCGGACTCGGAAAGCGAATGGCAGGACTGGCTGGCGGACGACACGCTGGACCAGGAAACCCGCCTGGCCGAGCGCGAGGAATTGGGCGACCGCCACAACCTCCTCACCAACGCCATGAGCGATCTGACCGAGCGTGAGCGCGACATCATCCAGGCCCGCCGCCTTCAGGACGAGCCGGCCACGCTGGAAGAGCTGTCGCAGCGCTACGGCATCAGCCGCGAGCGCGTGCGCCAGATCGAGGTGCGGGCGTTCGACAAGCTGCAGAAGAACATGAAGGCCGCGATGCACGACAAGCGCCCGGTCGTCATCGACGCGACGCCGAGCTGACCGGCACGTCTTCGAAAAAAGTGCCGATTCGTGCAAACGAATAGCAAGGTGTTGGGCCCGGCGGATTTTGGACTCTAGATGTTGATTGCTAGAGTCCGCCGATGAGCATCACCATCCGCCCCGGCACGCACGCCGATGACGACGCCTTGTGGAAGGTCCTCGAACCGACGCTGCGCGCCGGCGAGACCTATCCGCAGCCGCGCGACATCAGCCGCGCAGACGCCCTGAAATACTGGTGGAAGCCGGAACACACGATCATGGTCGCTGAAGACGGGAATGGCCGGATCGTCGGCACCTACTACATCAAGGCCAATTCCACCGGCCCCGCCGCGCACGTTGCCAATGGCGGCTACATGACGTTGCCGGATGCCGAAGGCCACGGCGTCGGCCGCGCGCTGTGCATGCATTCATTGGATGAAGCGCGGCGGCAGGGTTACCGCGCGATGCAGTTCAACCTGGTGATCGACACCAACGCCCGCGCCAAGCACCTGTGGCAATCGTGCGGCTTCGACATCGTCGGCCGCCTGCCCGGCGCGTTCGAGCACCCGACGCGGGGCTTCGTCGACGCGCTCATCATGTTCCAGACGCTTTAGCTTACGCGTTGTCGGCTTCGGAAGGACCTTCGGGACGGCCGCTGTCGTCCACGATGCCGATGCCGAACGCATCGAGGCCGTCTTCGAGATAGTCGCCCAGCAAGGGTAGCGACATCAGATAGGTTGCCGGACGCTTGCGGTGCTCGGCATAGGCGGTGTCCAGCGCTTCCTGCCACTCGTCGAGGCTGTAGGTCCCGCGGCCGACCCATGCGAGGGCGATCAGCACGTTGCGCTCGTCTTCGTTCAGTGCGCGGATGGCATCGAACAATTCCTGCTGGGTGGGATCGTTCGGCCTATCCTCGAGGACATCCGCATCGCCGTCATCGGTCGGATTGGAGCCCGAGTTGGGATCGCTCAAGGCTTCCTTTACGTCGAATTCGCGCGCCTTCTCGATGATGAAGGCGACCTTATCAGACGCGAGGTTCAATTCCGGCGCCGACGGCACTTCCACGCGCTTGGCTGGGCGAGGCATGACGATGTTCCCGATGGTTCACATCAGGAACGTCCGCCGCCGCGCGTTGTTCCAGCTATTGCGGGTTCATCACCCAGCCGTATTTCAGCACCACCGACAGCGTGTAGCCATTGGGGCCGAGCGCCACGATGTCGTCGAGCTTCCAGCCGGCATTGGATTTCTCGAAGTAGAACACGTTGGTGCTCTCCGTCGAGCCGTTCTTGAACTTCACGATCACCAGCTTGCGATTCGGCGCGTTTTCGACGCTCTGGCCCCGGATGCCCAGCACCTTGAAGTGATCGGTGTCCTGCGCATTGGTCCAGAAATCGGCGTCCCAGCGGCCGACTTCTTCGCCGGCTTCCTTGGTGTCCAGCGCCCACAAGGCAGCCAGCCGCGGCGAATAGATGTCGGTGGGTGTCGGACCCTGCTTCGGCGTTCCGACGACCTTGTAGTAGTTGGTGACGAACTTCACCGGATCGTCGATCTTCGTTGCCGCCGTCGCGCCGGAAAACGTGATCGCCGCGGCAAACGCCGCAGCCGCAAAGTGTTTCAGCATCGTGACAATCCCCTCCTGTGTCGCATGCAATGCTAATTCATTGACCGTTAGGCAGCGACTCGGTAGAAGAAACGCGGGCCACACCTCCCCAACGAGGTGCGAACATTCTGGAAGGGATGTCGATATGACCGGTAATACGCCGGCCGTGCGCCCTGCACGGCCTTTTTTTTCGTCCGGACCCTGCGCCAAGCGGCCAGGATGGACACCTGAAGTTCTGCAAACCGCGCTGCTCGGACGCTCGCACCGTTCGAAGCCCGGCAAGGCCAAGCTGAAAGACGCGATCGATCGCACCAAGGCGCTGCTCGGCGTTCCCGCCGACTATCGCGTCGGCATCGTTCCGGCGTCCGACACCGGCGCCGTCGAGATGGCGCTGTGGTCGATGTTGGGGCCGAAGCCGGTCGACTGCTTCGCCTGGGAAAGCTTCGGCGAAGATTGGGTCACCGATACGATCAAGCAGCTGAAGATCAAGGATAGCCGCGTCTTCAAGGCGGACTACGGCGAGCTGCCGGACCTGACGCAGGCGAACAAGCACCACGACATCGTGTTCCTGTGGAACGGAACGACCTCGGGCGTGCGCGTGCCCGACGCCGACTGGATCGCCGACGACCGCGACGGCATCACGATCTGCGACGCGACCAGCGCCGCGTTCGCGATGGACCTGCCGTGGTCGAAGCTCGATGTCACGACGTTCTCCTGGCAGAAGGTGCTGGGCGGCGAGGCCGCGCACGGCATGCTGGTGCTGTCGCCGCGCGCCGTGGCGCGGCTGGAGAGCTACACGCCGCATTGGCCGCTGCCGAAGATTTTCCGCATGACCAAGGGCGGCAAGCTGGTCGAAGGCATCTTCGAAGGCGAGACGATCAACACGCCGTCGATGCTGGCGCTGGAGGATTACCTCGACGCCCTGACGTGGGCTGAAGGGCTCGGCGGACTGAAGGCGCTGATCGCCCGCTCGCAGGACAATCTCGGCATGCTCGATCGCTGGGTCCGCACCTGCGGCTGGGCCGACTTCCTCGCCCGCGAGCAAGGCGCGCGCTCCAACACCAGCGTGTGCCTGAAGATCGTCGATCCGTGGTTCAAAGGCTTGAGCGAAGACGCGCAGGCCGATGCCGCCAAGAAGCTGGTATCGCTGCTCGAGAAGGAAGGCGTCGCACTCGACCTTGGCGCCTATCGCTCGGCGCCACCGGGCTTGCGCATCTGGTGCGGCGCGACCGTCGACAAGGCCGATCTCGAAGCATTGACGCCGTGGCTCGACTGGGCCTGGGCAAAGGTGAAGGGCTGATCCCATGCCGAAGGTTCTTATTGCCGACAAGTTGTCGCCCGCCGCCGTCGCCATCTTCAAGGAGCGCGGCGTCGAGGCCGACGTGAAGCCCGGCCTGTCGAAGGACGAACTGCTGAAAATCGTCGACCAGTACGACGGCATCGCCATCCGCTCCGCCACCAAGGTCACCGCCGACGTGCTCAAGGCGGCGAAGAACCTGAAGGTTGTCGGCCGCGCCGGTATCGGCGTCGACAATGTCGACATCCCCGCCGCCACAGCCGCCGGCGTGATCGTGATGAACACGCCGTTCGGCAACTCGATCACCACGGCGGAGCACGCCATCTCGCTGATGCTGGCGCTGGCACGCGAGCTTCCCGCTGCCAACGCCTCGACCCAGGCGGGCAAGTGGGAGAAGAACCGCTTCATGGGCGTGGAGATCACCGGCAAGGTGCTGGGCCTGATCGGCGCCGGCAATATCGGCTCCATCGTCGCCGACCGCGCCCGCGGTTTGAAGATGCGCGTCATCGCGTTCGACCCCTACCTGTCGCCGGAACGGGCGCAGGACATCGGCGTCGAGAAGGTCGAGTTGAACGATCTGCTGGCGCGCGCGGATTTCATTACCCTGCACGTGCCGATGACGGCGGAGACCAAGAACATCCTGTCGGCCGACGCCATCAACAAGATGAAGAAGGGCGTACGCATCATCAATTGCGCCCGCGGCGGATTGATCGATGAGAAGGCGCTGAAGGCGGCGCTCGACTCCGGTCACGTTGCCGGCGCCGCGCTGGATGTGTTCGAGACCGAGCCGGCCAACGAGAACGTCCTGTTCGGCAACGACAAGGTCGTGGCGACACCGCATCTCGGCGCTTCGACGAGCGAGGCGCAGGAGAACGTCGCGCTCCAGGTGGCGGAGCAGATCGCCGACTACCTGCTGACCGGTGCCATCACCAACGCGCTCAACATGCCGTCGATTACCGCAGCAGAAGCGCAGAAGGTTCGGCCTTGGATCTCGCTAGCGGAGAAGCTCGGCTCCTTCGTCGGCCAGGTGACGGACACCAGCATCGTCGGCGTGTCGATCCTCTATGAAGGCGTCGCAGCGGAGTTGAACCAGCGCGCGCTCACTCAGGCGATCATTGCCGGCATGCTGAAGCCGACGCTGTCGGGCGTGAACATGGTCAACGCACCGGTCGTCGCCAAGGAACGCGGCATCAAGATCAGCGAGACGCGCCAGCCGCAGCAGGGCGCGTATGAAGGATACATCAAGGTGTCGGTCGACCTCGGCGGCACCACGCGGCGGGTCGCGGGGACGGTATTCTCCAACGGCCGCCCGCGCCTGATCCAGATCAAGGACATCGACCTGGACGCGGAGTTCGCGCCGAACATGCTCTACATCGTCAACGAGGATAAACCAGGTTTCATCGGCAAGCTGGGCACGATGCTGGGCGATGCGCAGGTGAACATCGCCAACTTCAACCTGGGCCGCAGCGCCCCGGGACAAGAATCCATCTGCCTGGTGGAGATCGACGGCGCGTTGAACGAGACCGTCCTCGGCGAGATCCGGAAGTTGCCCTGGGTGCGCCACGCCAAGCCGCTTGTTTTCTGAACGCCCGGGCCTATCTCTTCACCCGGAGGGTGGGAGGCAGGCATGCGGCCGGATGAGGCGATCTTTCTTCCCTGGTTTGCCTGGATGGTGTCGTGGTTCGTCGCGGCACTGTGGGTGAACCGGACCGTCAAGACGCCCGGTTTCGGCGCGAACGCTTACCGGATCTTCGCCATCGCCGGTTTCGCGTTGCTGCTGGCCTATGCCGGCCGCCCAACCCGTCACGGGTTTCAGCAAGTGAGCATCGGCCAGATCTGGCAACTCTCACCTGACGCCAAGTGGGCGATGGTCGGGCTGGCGACTTTGGGTTTTGCGTTCTGCTGGTGGGCGCGCATCCATCTCGGCCGGCTGTGGTCCGGCGCGATCACGCGCAAGGAAGACCATCATGTCGTCGACACGGGGCCGTATGCGATCGTTCGTCACCCGATCTACACCGGCCTTCTGACCGCGGCACTTGCGACGGCCATGGTGCGCGGCACGTCGCTGGCCGTTGCCGGTTTCGCGCTGCTCGTCATCGCCTATGTGATGAAGGGCCGTGCCGAGGAAAATTTCCTGCGCACGGAATTGGGCGCGCAGGCGTATGACGCCTACGCGCGCAAGACCGCAATGCTAGTGCCGTTCGTGAAGCTTTAGACGGTGTCGTAGAACTGGACATCCGGCCGGCCGCCCAGCAGTCCACCGATCTTCCCGCCGAACGCCTTGTAGTGCGCCGACTTGCCGTGAGCTTCCAGCGCGGCCTGATCGGCATAGATCTCCATTACGACGTAGGTGGTGGCATCAGTCTTCGACTTGCAGAACTGGTAGAGCGAGTTGCCGGGTTCATTGGCCTTCACCAGTCCCATCATCTCCGTCGCAGCGGCTTCGAATTCCGCGTTCTTTCCGTCCTGAATCTTGATCGTCGCCACAATTCCAACGGCCATGAGTTCCCTCCAATGTTTAGTGCCCGCGACGGTAAACCGCCCGTTAGCGAACCGCAAAGGCTTTAGCCCCTCTTAACCCCGCGTAACGCAATCTGCTCTCAGCCACGCCCGCGTGGCACCGGGGAGTGGCATGTCCTCACAACCGATCGAGCCGACGGCGACTGTCGCGCAGGCGCGCGAGCAGAAGCTTGTGCTCGATCAGCTCGGTCTTGCGCTGCGTAACCTTCGCCTGAACGTGTGGATGATGCCGGCGCTCGCGGCCGTCATCTGCCTTATGTACAGCCGCTGGCATGGCTGGGCGCATCTCGTTGCATTCTTCGCCGTCGTCGTGGTGACTTGTATCCCGCTTGCCGTCGTGGCGCAGCGCCATGGCCATGTGAAGTCCGTTGCGGAGGATCCGCGCCGCCGCCTGCTCGCGGCGGGCCTCGCCTATGCGATCTTCACGATCGGTTGGTCGTCGATCGGCTGGTTCCTGTGGGTCGACGGCGCCGATCAGCCGCGGCTCATTCTCATCATGCTGCTGGCCTGCACCGTGGCCGGCAACGGCGCGCTGGTCGGCGCGAGCCGCCTACTGACGGCCATCGCCTACGCGACCTATGGCGCCGCGCTGATGCTGACGCCGTTGCAGGCCGGCGAGCCGATCTACTACGGCATTTCGGTGCTGGCGGTCTTATATGTCGGCTACATGCTGTTCATGTCGCGCCAGATCTATCTGACTGCGCACGACATGCTGCTGCTCAAATACGAGAAGAACGACCTGATCGAGCAGCTCGCCCATTCGAAGGAAGAATCGGACCGCGCCCGCTTTCATGCCGAGGGGGCGAGCCGCGCCAAGTCGGAATTCCTGGCCAACATGAGCCATGAGCTGCGCACGCCGCTGAACGCCATCCTCGGCTTCTCCGAAATGATCACCTCGCGGGTTTTCGAGAAGGCACCCGAGAAGCAGTATGAGTACGCCGGGCTGATCCACCGTTCCGGCTATCATCTGCTGACCCTGATCAACGACATCCTGGACCTCGCCAAGATCGAGGCCGGGAGCTGGGCGCTGCGCGAAAGCGATGTGAACCTCGGCATGTTGATCAACGACTGCTGCACCATGTTGCTGCCCAAGGCCGTGGCTGGCGGTTGCGAGATAACGACTGACATCGCCGCTAGCTTGCCCGCTGTTCATTGCGACGAGCGCGCGATTCGGCAAGTGCTCCTCAACCTCGCCTCCAACGCGGTGAAGTTCACGCCACCCGGCGGCCACATCCGCTTGTTCATCCTCCAGGAGGCGGACGGCGGGGTGGCGTTCGGCGTCAGCGATACCGGCGTGGGCATCGCACCGGAAGACCAGAAGCACGTATTCGAAAACTTCGGACAGGGACGCCACGACGTCGTCACCGCCGACAAGGGGACAGGCCTCGGCCTCCCCATCGTGAAGGGCCTGGTCGAGGCGCATGGCGGTCACATCACGCTGGAAAGCGAGATCGGCGAAGGCACGACCGTCACGGTGCACCTGCCGGCGTACCGCACGGTCGCAGCGCCGGTGTTGAAGGCGGCGTCTTAGGCGCCCTTGTAGTCCCCTGCCCGCTTGTCGAAGAAGGCGTTCACCGCTTCCTGGTGGTCGTCGGTCAGGTGCGCCAGCGACTGATAGGCCGCCGACATCTCCATGATGATATCGAAGCTGACGTTCTGGCCCTCGCGCATCATGCGCTTGGTCATGCGCAGCACGTCCGGTGGCTGGCGGCAGATCTTCGCCGCCAGCGCGTTCGCTTCCTTCATCAGATCGGCGGCGGGCACGAGGCGGCTGACCAGGCCCCAGGCCAGCGCCGTCGGCGCGTCGATCGTGTCGCCGGTGAAGAACAACTCGGCTGCGCGGGCGTGACCGATGGTGCGCGGCAAAATCCACGAACCGCCGTCGCCCGGCACCAGGCCGATCTTCAAGAAGGTCGCGCCGAACACGGCGTTGTCGGCGGCGATCCGCATGTCGGCCAGGCAGGCGACGTCATTGCCGAGACCGATGGCCGGACCGTTCACCGCCGCGATCAGCGGCACCTCCAGATTCCACAGGCTCTTCACGATGCGATGGATGCCGTTGCGATAGCGCTCGCGGATGTGCACGCCCGGTCCGGCAAAGGTGCCGGAGCGTTCACGCATCGCCTTCACGTTGCCACCGGCGGAGAACGCCGTCCCGGCACCCGTCAGGATGGCGCAACGGACGGTGCGGTCGGCGTTGATCGCGGCGCAGGCGTCGGCGAACAGCGGGCCGTCGCCCTCCTCGCCCAGCGGATTTCGCGTCTCCGGGCGGTTGATCGTCAGCGTGACGACGGGACCGTTCTTTTCGACCAGCAGCGCGGACATGGGGCTCTCCGAAAAATAGCGTGAAGAGGGTCTTTACCACCCTTCTCCGCTCTCCGTTAACAGGTGTCTCTGCATTCTAAACGGCATGTCGGGCAACACACAGGCGGTCTCCGGCCGCCGCAACGGCATGCGCGCTTCGTGGTCGGCTTTCGCCGAAGCCTTCCGCACGTCTTTCTCGCCGCGCACCGACGCGGAAGCCGCCTTCGTCGAGCGCCAGCTCGACATCGCGCTCCAGGGCGCGGGCAAGACCTGGTACCTGTTGCCGGCCGTGGCGGTGCTGATCGCGCTGGCCAACATCGCGTGGCTGCCGCTGTGGCGCGTCGTGACGTGGCCGGCGCTGCTCATCGCGGCATGCCTGGCGAGCGGGTTCATCTTCCGCCGCGTTGCGCGCAGGGCGGACGCGGCGAGCATCGCGGGCATCCGGCGCAAGGCTCGCGCCTTCGCGCTGGGCACACTGGCGCAGACCTTCGCGTTGTGCAGCGTCGGCCTCCTGCTGTGGTCGCCGTCCTCGGGCTCGAACCATGTGTTCATCGCGATCCTGCTGTGCGCCGCGCTGGCGGGTTGGGCCTCGGTCGGCACGTTCCATTTCGCCACGGGCGTGCTGTCACTGCCGGTTTATCTCGTCATCCTGATGCTGGGGCCGGTGGCGTCCGGCAATCTCGTCAGCATGGGCATTTCCCTGTCGTACTGGTTCGTGATGGCGGTGCTGTTCTCGACCAACTACGCCACGCGCGAGCGCATGATGCGGCTCGAGATCGAGCGCAGCGCCTTGATCGACAACCTGAAGACGGCCAAGGCCGAGTCGGACTCGGCCCGCGAACGCGCCGAAGAAGCCAACCGCGCCAAGTCCGCGTTCCTGGCGAATATGAGCCATGAGCTGCGCACGCCGCTGAACGCGATCCTGGGCTTCTCCGAGATCATCAACACCCGCGCCATGGGCCGCGACGCGATGGACCAGTACGCGGAATACGCCGGCTATATCCACGGCTCCGGCGAGCACCTGCTGTCGCTGATCAACGACATCCTCGACCTTGCGAAGATCGAGGCAGGGCGCCTGGTCCTGCGCGAGACCGAGATCGACCTGCGCGCGGTGATGGACGATACCGCCAAGATGATGGGCGCCAAGGCCACCGCCGGCGGGTTGTCGCTGGCCGTGCACATCGACCGGTCGTTCCCGAACGTCTATGCCGACGACCGCGCGGTGCGGCAGATGCTGGTGAACCTCGCCTCCAATGCGATCAAGTTCACGCCGGCGAACGGCCGCGTGACGGCTTTCGCCAACGTGTTGCCGGACGGTTCACTGGCGTTCGGCGTCGACGACACGGGCGTCGGCATCGCGCCCGAGGATCACAGCAAGGTGTTCGAGAGCTTCGGCCAGGGCCGCCACGACGCGGTGCTGTCGGACAAGGGCACCGGCCTCGGCCTGCCTATCGTGAAGGGCCTCGCCGAAGCCCATGGCGGCACGATCATGCTGAACAGCGTGCCGCGCGAGGGCACGCGCATCACCATCATCTTCCCACCCGAGCGTGCCCGCGCCCGGTTCCGCGCCGCGAGCTGACGCCTAGCTGAGTGCCGCGTAGCGCTTCAGGTGGTGGTCGGTGTTGCCGAACAGGGTGTCGATCAGCGTCAGGCGCTTGAAGTAGTGGCCGACGTTGAGCTCGTCGGTCATGCCGATGCCGCCGTGGACCTGCACCGCCTGCTGGCCGACGAAGCGGCCCGCCTTGCCTATGGTGACCTTGGCCGCCGACGCGGCCTTGGCGCGCTCCGCCGCCTCTTCGGCGAGCTTGAGTGTGACCATGAGCGTGATCGAGACCGACTGCTCATAGTTCACGAACATGTCGACCATGCGGTGCTGGAGCACCTGGAACTTGCCGATCGGGACGCCGAACTGCTTGCGGGTCTTGGAGTACTCGACCGTCGTGTCGACCAGCACCTTCATGGCGCCGGTCGCTTCGGCGCACACCGCGGCGATGGCTTCGTCCACCACCTGCTCGACCAGCGGCAGGCCGTTATCGGCCGTGCCGATCAGGTTGGCCGCCGGAACCTCGACGTTCTCGAACGTCACTTCCGAGGCGCGCAGGCTGTCGACTGTCGGATAGTCGCGGGTCGTGACGCCCTTGGCCTTCTTGTCGACGATGAAGACGCTGACACCGTTCTTGTCGCGCTGGCCGCCGGATGTGCGAGCCGTGACGATCAGGTGATCCGCCCAGGGCGCGCCGATCACGACCGCCTTCTGGCCGTTCAGGACGTAGTTGCCCCCCTGCTTCTTGGCCGTCGTCGCAAGATCGGCGAGGTTGTAGCGGCCCTTCGGCTCCGCGAAGGCGAACGCGAGGATGGCTTCACCGGCGCCGATCTTGCCCAGCCACTCTTCCTTCTGGGCATCGCTGCCGTGCTTCAGGAAGCCGCCGCCGATCACGACCGTCGGCACATAGGGCTCGACGACCAGCGCCTTGCCGAACTCCTCCATGATGATCGAGGACTCGACCACGCCACCGCCGAGACCACCGTGTTCTTCCGGCAGCGCGGCGGCCAGAAGGCCAAGCTCCGCGAACTGCTTCCAGTGGTTCGGATCGCGCCCCGCATCGGTGCGCGTGAACTTGCGCCAGGACTCGAACTTGTAATTGTCCGCCAGATATTTCGAGACGGAGTTGCGAAGGAGCGTCTGCTCCTCCGTGTACGAGAAGTCCATTTGTTTCCCCTTACAGACCCAACACGGCCTTGGCGATGATGTTGCGCTGGATTTCGTTCGACCCGCCATAGATCGACGTCTTGCGCATGTTGAAGTAGCGGCCGGCGGCGCCGAGCGCATAGTCCGGGCCGACATTGTCGTTGTGGCCGAGCGCGCGTTCGTTCGGATAGCCGTAGTAACCGATCGCCTCCACCGTCAGCTCGGTGATGCGCTGCTGGATCTCGGTGCCGCGGATCTTGAGGATCGAGCTTTCCGGCCCGGCCATCTGGCCCTTGGCTTCCTGCGCCAGGGTCCGCAGCTCGGTGAACTCCAGCGCCGCGAGATCGATCTCGAGATCGGCGATCTTGCGGGCGAAGTCCTCATCGTCGACCAGCGGCTGGCCGTCCAGCATCTCGGCGCCGGCAATCTCCTTCAATCGTTCGACCGCCTTCTTGGAGCGCGCCACACCGGCGATGCCGGAGCGTTCGTTCACCAGCAAGAACTTGGCGTAGGTCCAGCCCTTGTTCTCCTCGCCGACCCGGTTCTCGACCGGCACTTTCACGTTGTCGAAGAAGACCTCGTTCACCTCATGAGCCCCGTCGAGCACGATGATCGGCTTCACGGTGATGCCAGGCGTCTTCATGTCGATCAGCAGGAACGTGATGCCTTCCTGCTGCTTCACGTTCGGATCGGTGCGGACGAGGCAGAAGATCATGTCGGCGAACTGCGCCAGCGTGGTCCAGGTCTTCTGGCCGTTGACGATGTAGTGGTCGCCTTCACGCACCGCCTTGGTGCGCAACGAGGCGAGGTCGGAGCCCGAGCCCGGCTCGGAGTAACCCTGGCACCACCAATCCTCGCCCGACAGGATGCGCGGCAGGTACTTCTTCTTCTGCTCGTCGTTGCCGTAGGTGAAGATCACCGGCGCGACCATGTTCAGGCCGAAGGGCAGCGTGGTCGGCATCTCGGCCGACGCGGTCTCTTCGTTGAAGATGTAGCGCTGCGTGACGCTCCAGCCCGTGCCGCCGTATTGCTTCGGCCACAGCGGCGCGACCCAGCCCTTCTTGTAGAGAAGCTTGTGCCAGGCGAGGTAATCCTCCTTGGAGCGGTCGGCGGATTCCGCGTCGCCGAGGCCTTGCGGCAGCTTGGTCTTCGCCTCGGCAATGAAGGCGCGTACGTCCTGGCGGAAGGCTTCTTCTTCGGGCGAGAAAGTCAGGTCCATCGGCGGCACTCCCGGCGTCGTGATATTTTGTCAGAGCATGATAGCGGCGGCGGACGCGCCTTCAAGCGCGGCAAAACCGCTTCAATCGTACGGTATGGCGATCCTCAGGCCTTTTGCTGGCGGATCGCCTCGTGGTGGCGGATCACTTCCTTGACGATGAAGTTCAGGAATTTCTCCGCGAAATCCGGATCGAGCTTGGCATCCTGCGCGAGCTGGCGCAGGCGCAGGATCTGGCGCTCCTCCCGCGCCGGGTCGGCCGGCGGCAGGTCGTGGGTCGCCTTGTAATGCCCGACCGCCTGGGTGCACTTGAAACGCTCCGCCAGCATGTGGATCAGCGCGGCGTCGATATTGTCGATGCTGTCGCGCAGGCGCAGCAGTTCGGGATGGGCGGACATGGCGGTTCCTCTTGCCGCCTGTGCGTACCATCGCCGGGCGGGCTAGCCAAGCTTGGGCGTGTCGATCAGCGACGCCGCCTCGCCCTCGATCGCCGCGGCGTCCCTGAGCCGCTTGAGATTGTCCTCGTGCGCCGTCCGGTCGATCCGGTAGCGGGACAGGAAGAAAATCGTGAACGACAGCAGGACGAACTGGGTCGGCAGGTAGACCATCACCAGGTTGCGGATGATCTGCGGGTCCAGCGTCTGCGGCGTGGTGTGCAGCGGGAAGTGCACCAGGTCGATCAGGATGCCGGCCAAGAGCACACCGATGCCGCTGGTCGTCTTGCTGACGAAGCTGTTGGCGGCGGCGAAGACGCCTTCCGAGCGGCGGCCGGTCCGCAACTCGTTGTCCTCGTTCACGTCGGTGATCATCGAGATGATCAGGATCACGCAACAGATGATCAGCGTCGCCGTGACCAGCGTGTTGACGAAGAAGATCACCAGCAGCGCCGTCGAGCCGTCGGGCGGCAGCCATCCCGCCAGCTTCATCACCGGCACGATGTTGTTGAGCAGCAGCCAAACCACCGCCATCGAGATGCCGGCCCGCTTCTTGCCGAACCGGCGCGACAGGTACGGCGACAGCGGCAGTGCGATGATCGTCGACAGCAGACCGGCGACGACCAGCACCGAAAGCTGCTGCGGCGTGAAGCGCCAGAAATAAAGGCCGAGATAGGTGCCGAGGTTGTTGCTGATCCCGGCATTCATGGCCGAGAAGAAGCCGGATATGGTGATCGTCAGGAACGCCGGGTTGGTCAGCGCCTCGAAGGTCTGACGCAGGATCGTCATCAGGCTCTGGCGTTCCTCGCTTCCCTGCTTGCGCAGATATGGAATGCGCGAGCGGGTGCCGAAGGACGAGAACAGGATGCTCGCCAGCATCACGACGCTCGCGAACAGCGCATACGGCAGATAGCCCTCGCGGTTCAGAATGCCGTTCGGATGCTCCGGCGTGTTGGCCATGAAGGTGGTCAGTGTGATGATACCGACCGCGGCCGGGATGATGATCTGAAAGAACGCACGGAACGACAGGATCGAGGTGCGCTCGTCATAGTCGCGCGAAATCTCGGCCACCAGCGCGACGCTGGGTATCTCGTAGCAGGCGACCGCGATGCGCAGCAGGATCGAGACCCCGAGCAGGTAGAAGAACATCGCGCTGCCGGTCAGCGCCGGCGGATTCCAGATCAGAAAGTAGAGCACCGCCACCGGCACGGCGGACGCGTACATGAACGGGTGCCGGCGGCCGAGCCGCGAGCGCCAATTGTCGGACAGCGCACCGATGAACGGATCGGCGACGGCGTCGAAGATCAGGGCAGTGGCAATCGCGCCGCTGACCAGCGTCGCCGGAACGCCGAGGACCTGGTTGTAGAAGATGAGCAGGAAGGTGTTGAACCCGCCGTCCTTGATGCCGAAGGCCGCCGAGCCGAAGCCGAACACAGACTTTTGCCACGCACTCATCTTGGGCGGCGAGCCCGGTTGCCCGTCGGTGGTCACAGTCGCCATCGTTTCGCCCCTCGCGCGATCGCACTGACGGCGACCCGCACCGACGATGGCCGAGCCGCTATTTTTTCACAAGGCGGCGGCGAAAAACCGGCTATGTAAGTTGCCGCAACGAGATGGGGACCCACATGAAGGATCTGTTTTCGCTGGCCGGTAAGACGGCCCTGATCACCGGCGGCAGCCGCGGCATCGGCAAGATGATCGCCGAAGGGTTCCTGCACGCCGGCGCCAAGGTCTACATCTCGGCGCGCAAGGGCGGGCCGCTGGAAGAGACGGCCAAGGAACTGTCCGAGATCGGTCCGTGCATCGCCCTCGCCAGCAACGCCGCGGGCGCGGACGGCGCCAAGGCGATGGCCGACGCCTATCTCAAGCACGAGAAGACCCTCGACATCCTGGTCAACAACGCCGGCGCCGCGTGGGGCGCCGACTTCGACGAATTCCCCGAGAGCGGCTGGGACAAGGTCATGGACCTGAACGTCAAGACGCCGTTCTTCCTGGTGCAGGCGCTGCACGGCGCGCTGAAGGCCGCCGGCAGCAAGGACCGCCTCGCCAAGGTGATCAACATCGCCTCGATCGACGGCATCGCCGTCAATCCGCAGGAGACCTACTCCTATCACGCGAGCAAGGCCGGCCTCATCCACCTGACGCGGCGCATGGCGGTGCGGCTGGTGCACGACAACATCGCGGTCACCGCGATCGCGCCGGGTGCGTTCGCCTCCGACATGAACCGCGACGCGCGTGATCGCGGCGACGTGGTCTCGCGCGTGATCCCGTCGCGGCGCATCGGCACCGACGAGGACATGGCGGGCGCGGCGATCTACCTCGCGTCGCGGGCCGGCGACTACGTGATCGGCGCGACCGTGGTGGTCGACGGCGGCGTATCGCTGATCCGAGCCTGATGCCGGACTTCTACTTGGCCGGCAGACCGAACTGCTTGGACATACCGAGGAACAGCGCGTCGACGTTAAAGTAGACGCTGCGTTCCTCGTGCGTCTTGAAGTCGTGACCGAAGATCAAGTCGTAAGCGTGACCGTTGTCGTTGAGCAGCGCCTGCCGCTCTTCGGGAAAGCCTTGCATGCTAAGCACAAAGCGCTCCTCGCTCATGGTGACGACGACATAGGCGGTAGCCGCGGACTTGCCATCGCCGGTCGCCAGCAAAGCCTGGGCAATGCCGCGGCCGATGGCGAGTTCTCGCGCGGCGCCTGCATCGTCACCCTGCTGTTTCAGACAATCCTCCCGGACAGCATGCGCCACGACCGACAGGTAGTTGATCTTGAGCGCCTCGCTGGCCTTGGCGAGCGCCGCCGGGCAATCACCCGCTTGGGCCGCCTTGAACGCATCGATGGCAAGAGCGCTGGCATCGCTGTCGTACGGAACGTAATGGTCGGAGCTGGCGAAGCTCGTCCGCAGAGCCGCGTAATCGACGTCAGCGTCACCACGCTCGGCTTTGGCGACGAGATCGTCGAACGCCGAAGCGTGTGCTGATGTCGCGGCAAACATCAGGAACAGAAAGGCTGTTGTGACGCGCATGTGCTTCCCCTTTGAGCGTCCGATATGACCGTGATCCTGCATTACGTCGGCAATGCGGCAGCTTCCGATACGCTCAGCGTCTGAGCGCGGCCATGCCGAGGCCGGCGCCGATCAGGAGGCTGCCGGCGACACGGTCCGTGATGTGGGCGAAGCGTGGCTGGGCGGCGAGGTGCGCGGCGCGTCCCGCCAGCACGGCGTAGAAGAACTGTACGAAGAACTCGATCGTCACCGACGTCACCGCGAGGATCGCGACCTGCGGCACGATGGCGGCGTGCGGGTTGATGAACTGCGGCACCAGCGCGGTGAAGAACACGATCACCTTCGGGTTCGCCATCTGGAGCACGAAGCCGTTCAGGAACAGGCGGCTGCCGTGCACGGGCGCGGCATCAGCCTTACGGATCGACAACGCCTTCGACTTGCCGAGGAAGGCGCTGACGCCCAGCCAGATCAGATACGCGGCGCCGATCCATTTGATGGCGAAGAACAGGTCGTAGCTCGCCAGCAGGATCGCGCCGACGCCGGTCGCCGACAGGACGAAGTAGACCGTGTTGGCGGCGAGGATGCCGACGATCGACCATACCGCCCTGGGCGCGCCGCGGTCAGCGCCTGGCTCAGCACCAGCAGGACCGCCGGCCTGGGGTCAGGCACAGCGCCGTCTCGACCAGGACGAAGGCGCTCCATATCTGCCAGGTCATTTAAGCCCCACCACTACCCGTTGCTATTCGTTTGCTCAGGTTCGATGGTTTTTCAGTGGCTCACCAGCGCTTCGGCAACATAATTGTTCGCCGGAATTTGCACGCCCCTCCCCCCTGTACATTCGAACCGCGATTTTCGCGGGGGGTGGGGGGACCCCAGAAAATCTGCATTCAACTCCGTCATTCTCGCGATAAGCGCTTCGTGCGAAACACAAATCACCTTGCGTAAGACACCTAGAGCCTGGTCACCGTGATCAGCTTCGGCCCCGGCGTCTTTGCCCGGATGTGGAGAATGGTCTGGCCGATCCATTCTGCATCGCAATTGGGCGCGTCTACTTTCGCGCCAGCCGGGAAGTGGATGAGAGGGACGAAGATCTCCGTCGGAGCCCGAAGCTTCGGGTCGGCGTCGAACGACAACTCCAATGTGTGGGTGAAGGGGTCGAATTTCAAGGACCGCGGCTCGCCCTGGATGCGGCGCGCATAAGGGCGCGAGAAGCCCTTCACGGCGCGGCCGCCGGACGACGGATCGTTGGGGCCGGTGTCCTGGTCCTTCGAGAAGATCGAGAGGTCTTCCTGATTCCAGTTGTCGCCCGTCGCGGCGTCGTTGCGGTTCGACGCGGTGTAATTCCACTGCGTCGACGAGATCAGCAGGCGGTCCATCGCTTCGTACATCAAGCGCAATGAGAGTTCGTGTTCGGCCCATGGTTTCGATGAGCGGTCGCCGTCGGCCCAGGCCTGGTAGGCCTTGCCTTCGTTGAGATCGAAGGGGATGCCGAATTCGCCGATCAGGGTCGGCGCACTGTCGGCGCTGAGCGAGTCCGCGAGCCTGGCGATGTGGCCGAGCTGGGCGGTGTATTTGCCCGCCACCTCTTCCTGCGCGCCGCGGTCGTTGAGGTCGGCGCGCAACTCCTTGGGCGCGAACTTCTTCGTGGCGAGCGTCTGGATGTCGTACCAGTGGCTGGCGTTGACGGTGCGCGGCGGCGCGCCGGGCGCGAAGCCTTCGCCGGCGAAGGCGCGTAAGGGGCTGACCTCGGCGAACACGATCCAGTCCTCGCGCACCGCACGGATCGCGTTGGCGACGCGGTGGAAGAAAGGGTTCATGAAGTCGGCTTCGATGGAAAGCTTGCGGCCGTCGCGATGGGTGAAGAAGTCTTCGCGCAGCGGCCGGCCGCCTTCCATCATGGTGTAGGCGCCCGCAAGCTCGAACGGATCGGACGCACCGTTCAGCCAGATCGAGACGCCGGCGGGATTGAGACCCTGCGCCAGCAGAAGGCTCTCCAGCGGGCTGAACGTCGGGCCGGGGAGGAAGCTGACCGGCTTCTGCGTCAGGGCCTCGCCGATCCAGCCTTCGCCCGGTTCGTTCAAGGTGTCGAAGCCGATGACATGCGGGAGGTGCGCGACGCGTTCGGCGATGGCGCGCATGGCGCCGATGTACTTGTCCTGGAGCCAGTCCTGGACATTGACGCCGTCGATCAGGAACTGCGGCGTGAAGGTCGCGCCGCCGAAGAACAGGGTCCACATGATCGCGTTGGCAGGCAGGCGATAGTTGGACGACCACGTCATCTGCGGATAGGCGTCCTGGCGGCCGCCCTTCGCGTAGTCGTACTTGTACTGCATCACATGTGCGGCGCCGGCCTCGTGGAATTTGGTGAAGTCGAGGCCGGCGGCTTCGAACGTCCAGCCAGGGGCGCCGTCGCCGCCGGACATGCGGGACCAGACGTCCTGGTGGAAATCGATGAAGACGTACATGCCGTAGTCGCCGGCGCGGCGCGCGATCTCGGTGAAGTAGTCGAGGTACGCGGTGTCGTATTGGCCGGGGCCGGCGTGCTCGACCGCTTCCCAGGTTGTCAGCAGGCGCAGGCAGTTGAAGCCCCAATGCTTGAGGCGGGCGAAGTGCTCGTCGGCTTCGGCGAGCGGGAACGGGCGGCCGATGAACGAGACCGTGCGGTGGTCGGAGAAATCGGTCGGGTGCTGGGTTCCGCCGTCGGGATACGGCACCTTGCAGTCGCCGCCGAGATTGACGCCCCGCAGGATCACACGGCGGCCGAATTCGTCCACGAACCAGCGGCCTTTGATGTCCAAGCGGGGCATCGCTGCCATGGCATTCCTCATGCGGTTTTCTTATGCTTTGAGCAGAACAAAAACGGTTGCCCATGTCCACGCACCCTGCACCACGCCAGCCCAAGGCGCATGCTTTGAATCAAAACTTCACCTGGTCGATGCCGGAGCCGCAGGGTTTGCAGGCGCTGACCGAAGCCGAGTACCGGCACTTCAACGACGAGGGCTTCGTGAAACTGGAGGGCGTCTTCACGCCGGCGGAGGTGGCCGAGGTGATCGCGGCGATCGATCCGCTGGAGGCGAAGGCGGAGGATCACCTGCGCAGCATGGGCGGGCGCATCTCGATCTCGGAAGCCGACGTCATCACCTTCACGACGCACATCGTGACCAAGTCGGAGGTGCTGAAGAAGTTCTCGGCGCATCCGAAGATCCAGAAGATCTGTCACGACCTGATCGGCGGCGACGTGCGGCTGTACTGGGACCAGTCGGTCTACAAGAAGACCGGCAAGGCGCAGGAATTCCCGTGGCATCAGGACAACGGCTACACTTTCATCGAGCCGCAGCAGTATCTGACCTTGTGGATTCCGCTGGTCGATGTCGACGACGAGAACGGCTGCCCATGGATCGCGCCCAAGCTGCACAAGGGCGGCACCCTGGAGCACTGGCTGACGCCGATCGGGTTCAAGTGCATCGAGCAGGCGGACGACGCGGTGTGCGTGCCGGGCAAAGCGGGCGACGTGATCGCGTTCTCATCGCTCGCACCGCACCGCACGGGGCCGAACCTGAAGGCGGGCTCGGTGCGCAAGGCGTATATTTTGCAGTATGCGCCGGACGGGGCTTTCACGATCCGCAACGGTGTGAAGGCCGAGCAGAATGACCCGAAGCGGCAGTTTATGATCAGCGAGGCGGGACTGTAGTGCGTGCTTCGAGGCTCCGCTTCGCGGAGCACCTCAGCATGACGAAGTATGTTAGTTTGCAATCCTAGCTCGTCATCCTGAGGTGCGAGCGTAGCGAGCCTCGAAGGATGCGGCTCCGCGCTTCTCCTCCCTTCCGTCATCGCCCGGCTTGTCCGGGCGATCCATCTTTGGTGCGCCGACAAAATTGGATCACCCGGACCCTGCGGGCCGGGTGATGACGGAACCGGTGGAGAAGCGAGGGCTTACGTCTCTTCTTCGTCGCGGTCGAATTCGATCCACATGGCGTTGAGGACGGCGAAGGCGACCGCGAAGCCCAGCCCTAATATCCATGAGAAGTACCACATGGGTGTCTCCTAATAGGCGCCGTGGTCGTTGGCGATGTCCTCGGCCTTCACGGGGCCGCGCATCACGCGGAAGACCCAGCTTGTGTAGAGGATGATGAGCGGCAGGAAGATCGCAGTCGCGGCCAGCATGATCATGAGCGTCAGCTTGCTGGAGGATGCGTCCCAGACCGTGAGGCTGGCGTTCGGCTGGCTCGAGGACGGCAGCAGGAACGGGAACAGCGCGAGCCCGGCGGTGGCGATGGTGGCAGCGCAGGTCAGCGCCGAGCCGATGAAGGCGGTGAGCGCGCGGGTACGCAGCAGCGTCGCGGTGAGTGCGCCGGCCAGCGCGAGGACGGGCGCGAGCCAGAGCAGCGGGTTGGCGTGGTAGTTGGCGAACCAGCCGCCGCCGGTTTGCACAACGGTCTTCAGGGCCGGGTTGGATGGGCCGTCATGGGCGAGACCGCTCGCAACGCTGAAGCCGTCGAGGGCGCGCAGCCAGAGGCCGTCGGCGATGAAGAGGATCACGAACGCGGCGGCGAGGAAGGGGATGACTGTGCGGGCGCGCTGGCCTGCGGGGCCGTCGGCCTTCAGCGACAGCCAGGTGGCGCCGTGGAGGGCGATCATCGCGAGGCTGGTGAGGCCAACGAGGAGCGCGAAGGGGCGCAGCAGGCCGAGCAAGGTGATCTCGGAATGGAAGCGCAGGTCGGCGTCGAAGGTGAAGGGGACGCCGAGGAACAGGTTGCCGAAGGCGACGCCGAAGATGATCGTGGGCACGAGGCCGGTGACGAACAGCACGCCGTCCCACCAGGCGCGCCAGCGGCGGTTCGCGATCTTGCTGCGATAGACGATGGCGAGCGGGCGGAAGATCAGCGCCGCCAGGATCGCGAACATCGCGAGATAGAAGCCGGAGAACGAGGCGGCGTAGAGCGCCGGCCACGCCGCAAAGATCGCGCCGCCGCCGAGGATGAACCAGACCTGGTTGCCCTCCCACACCGGGCCGATGGTGTTGAGGATTTGGCGGCGCTCGGTGTCGGTGCGGGCAACGAAGGGCGAGAGGATGGCGCTGCCGAGGTCGAAGCCGTCCATCACGGCGAAGCCGATCAACAGCAGGCCCAGCAACGCCCACCAGATGAGGCGGAGTTCTTCGTAGCTCATGCCGTGACCTCGCCGATCATGCCGGGAGCCGCAACGGGATGGCCGAGGGTCTCATCGGGGCCGAGGCGGATGTAGCGCTGCATCAGGTAGACGTCGGCGACGGCGAGGCCGGAATAGAAGACGATGAAGCCGATCAGGCTGAACAGCACGTTGTGCGCGTCGGTGCCGGAGACCCCCAAAGCCGTGGGCAGCACGCCCTCGATCGCCCAGGGCTGGCGGCCGTATTCGGCGACGATCCAGCCGAGCTCGATGGCGAGCCAGGGGAGCGGCAGGCTCAGCATCGCGGCCCAGAGGAACGTCTTGTAGCGGTCGAGCCTCCGGGTGGCGCTGAAGTAGAAGGCGGTGCCGAACAACAGGATGAACCAGAAGCCGCAGGCGACCATAATCCGGAAGGCCCAGAACAGCACCGGCACGTCGGGCACGGTGGAGAACGCGGCGCGCGCGATCTCGTCCGGCGTGGCGTGTTCGATGTCGGGGCGGTAGCGCTTGAGCAGCAGCGCGTAGCCGAGGTCGGCGACGTGGGCGTCGAGCTGCTTGCGCAGACCGGCGTTGTCGCGGTCGGCGCGCAGCTTGTTCAGCGTGTCGTAGGCGATGAGGCCGTTGCGGATGCGCTGGTCAGCCAGCTTCACCAGATCGTTGATGCCGGGCACCGGCTTGTCGATGGAGCGGGTGGTGATGAGGCCGAGCACCCACGGGATCTTCACGGCGTAGTCGGTCTTGCGGCCCTCGCGGTCGGGGATGCCGATGAGGGTAAAGCTGGCGGGCGCGGGCTCGGTGTCCCACATCGACTCGATGGCGGCGATCTTCATCTTCTGGTTTTCGGATGCGGTGTAGCCGCTCTCGTCGCCCAGCACGACGACGCACAGCGCCGAGGCGAGGCCGAAGCTGGCGGCAACGGTCATCGAACGCAGTGCCAGCGGACGGAAGCGCTTTTGCAGCAGGTAGAGCGCGCTGATCGCCAGCACGAACATCGAACCGGTGACGTAGCCGGCGGCAACGGTGTGCACGAACTTCGCCTGCGCCACGGGGTTGAAAAAGATGGCCTGGAAGTCGGTGACCTCCATCCGCATCGTGTCGGGATTGAACTTCGCGCCGATGGGGAACTGCATCCAGGCGTTGGCGATCAGGATCCAGAGCGCGGAGAACTGGCTGCCGATCGCGACCAGCGCGGTGACGGCAAGATGCGCGACCTTGCTGAGGCGATTCCAGCCGAAGAAGAACAGGCCGATGAACGTGGCCTCGAGGAAGAAGGCCATCAGGCCCTCGATCGCCAGCGGCGTGCCGAACACGTCGCCGACATAATGCGCGTAGTAGGCCCAGTTGGTGCCGAACTGGAATTCCATCGTGACGCCGGTGGCGACACCCATGGCGAAATTGATGCCGAACAGTACGCCCCAGAACTTCGTCATGTCGCGCCAGATGGTGCGGCCGGTCATGACGTAGACCGTCTCCATGATCACCAGGATGAGCGCGAGGCCGAGCGTCAGCGGGACGAACAGGAAGTGGTAGAGCGCGGTGACCGCGAATTGCAGGCGCGAGAGGATGACGATGTCCATCTAGCGCTCTCCGATGACGTGGGCGGCGGTGGCGGGCGCGTCGTGCGCGGGGCGTTCGGCGAAGAAGAAGAACCAGAGCGCGGTCAGAAGGACCAGCTTGGCGGCGATGACGGCGGCGATCTCGCGGACAAGGCGGGGCATGTCACGAACCTCTCGCGCCGCATCTTGGACTGCTTCGCGCCCGACACAATGCGGAGGCGCGCCGCGCGCGGGAATGCCGCGTTTGTTGAGCAAATTGGTGGGATGCGGCCAAATCGGAATGACGGTTCTCTTTCATCCGCAAGCGTGTTATGAGCCGAGCAAGCCTGAGGGGAATGCTGGGACATGGCCATCAAGAAGCGCTGGATCGCGTTGGGCGCGGTCGCCGTCGTGGCGGTCGCGGGGTATGTGGCGTTCCAGCAGTACTGGTACTACCTGCCGGGCATCATCCAGAGCTTCCGCGATCCGGTGCTGCCGAACCGGTCGGTGACATGGGCGCGGGGACCGGCGACGGCGCCGGCGGGGCCGCGCAAACCGAACGTGGTGTTCATTTTGGCCGATGACCTGGGCTTCAACGACCTGTCGTTCAACGGCGGTGGCGTGGCCGGCGGGGCGGCGCCGACGCCGCGCATCGACTCGATCAGTCATGACGGCGTGACGTTCACCAACGGCTACGCCGGCAACGCGACCTGCGCGCCGTCGCGGGCGGCGATCATGACCGGGCGCTATGCGACGCGCTTCGGGTTCGAGTTCACGCCGACACCGCCGGCGTTCGAGAAGCTGGTCGCGACCTACGTCAACGGCGACGGCACGCACGGCATGTTCGACTACAGCCGCGAGGACGAATATCCGTCCAACCCGAACGAGCTCGCGGTGCCGGCGCGCGAGATCATGATCGGCAAGGTCATGAAGGCGGCGGGGTATCACACGCTGTTCTTCGGCAAGTGGCACTTGGGCGGCACCGAAACGAGCAAACCGGAAGCGAAGGGCTTCGACGAGACGCTGGGCTTCCTGATGGGCGCCTCGCTGTTCGGCGAGAAAGGCGATCCGAACATCGTGGAGGCACGGCAGGATTTCGACCCGATCGACAAGTTCCTGTGGGCCAACCTGACGTTCAGCGTCGAGAACAACGGCAGCCAGCACTTCACGCCGTCGGAGTACATGACCGACTATCTGGGCAAGGAGGCGGTGAAGGCGATCCACGCCAACCGCAACCGGCCGTTCTTCATGTTCCTGTCGTTCAATGCGGTGCACACGCCGTTCCAGGCGCTGAAGAGCGATTACGACTCGCTGCCGCAGATCAAGGATCACCGCTTGCGGGTGTATGCGGCGATGCTGAAGGCGCTGGACCGCAATGTCGGGCGCGTGCTGGACCAGTTGAAGGCCGACGGGCTCGATCAGAACACGCTGGTGATTTTCACGAGCGACAATGGCGGCGCGTACTACGTCGGGCTGCCGGAGATCAACAAGCCCTATCGCGGCTGGAAGGCGACGTTCTTCGAGGGCGGCATCCATGTGCCGTTCTTTATGAAGTGGCCGGGCACGATTCCGGCGGGCTCGAAATTCGACAAGCCGGTGGCGCATGTCGACATCTTCGCCACCGCGGCCGGCGCAGGCGGCGCGACGGTGCCGGGCGACCGCAAGATCGATGGCGTGAACCTGCTGCCTTACATCAGCGCGAACAGCACCGAGACCGGGCGGCCGCACCAGACGCTGTTCTTCCGCTCGGGCGGCTACTCGACGCTGCTGGACGGCGACTGGAAGCTTCAGGCGATGGACTTTCCGACACGCAAGGTGTGGTTGTTCGACCTGAAGAACGATCCCACGGAGCAGAAGAACCTGGTCGCATCGGACGGCGCGCGCACGGCGACGCTGCTGAAGGAACTGCACAGCATCGACCGCGAACAGGCGAAGCCGCTGTGGCCCTCGCTGCTGATTGCGCCGCAGGCGATCGACCGCCCGCTCTCCTATCCGGGCAAGCCCGGCGAGGAGATCATCTGGTGGGCGAACTAGGCGGCTTTGCGCTTCACGCGCACCGGCTTCGGCGCGGTGCGCTTGTAGATCGGACCGCCCGGCGCACACAGCCTCGCCTTCTTACGCACGGCGGGTGAGGGATCGTTCGCCGCCGCTTCGACAAGCGCCGCCACGGCCGTCGCGTTGACGTGTACGTACTGGGCGATGAGGCCAATGGCGTGCGCGCGGACATGCGCGTCGCTGTCCGTGCGAGCCAGCGTGATGGCACGCGGCAGCACCAGGCCGGGATCGACAAGGCAAGTGCCGTTCTCCTTACAGCGGTCGCAGGACAGTGCGTGCAGCGTCCACTGCCGAACCTCCGGATCGGGGTCGTCGAGCATACCGACCAATTCGTCCAGGCTGGCCGTGTCGACGAAGTGATCGAGATAGCGACAGCACCAGGCGCGGATGTCCGCGTTCGCGTGTCGGAGACCAGCCCGCGCGGCCGGCAGCGCATCACGGCCAGCCGCGATCAAGCGCCAGAAGACATCCTTGGCGTGGTGCGGGACGGCGAACGTCTCGATCAGGGCGGCGTAGTCACTACTCACGGCGCGAAAACTAGGCGGCGGCCGTGCGCTTGGCGCGCACGGGCTTGGGCGCGGTGCGCTTGTAGATCGGGCCGCCGGGCGCGTACCACGCGGCCTTTTTGCGCACGGACGGATGTGGGTCGGACGCAATGGCTTCGATCAGCGCCGCTAACGCCGTTGGCTCGCTATGAACATAAGCGCCGACAACCTCGACGGCCATGTTGCGCACATGCGTGTTGCTGTCAGAGCGCAACAGCGCGAGAGCGCGCGGCAACACGGCCGCCACCTCGGGCCGGCATGTGCCTTCCTTGCAGCGATCGCACGCCAGCGCGTGCAAGGTGTGCAGGCGCACCGCTGGGGAAGGGTCGTCCAGCATCGCCACAAGCTCGGTCAAAGATCCGCTGTCCACGAAACGATCCAGATACTGGCAGCAATAGTGCCGCACATCCGCGTTCGCGTGATGCAGACCGGCGCGAACAGCAGCCAACGCGTCCGGACCAGCGGCAACAAGCTTCTGGTACGCGCCACGCTGGCGATGCGGTATCGCCAGCGCTTCCACCAAGGTTTCGTAACTGGTGCTCATGTGACGATCCTACGCCTGCCCGCGGCAGGCGACAATTGACGTAGGGGCATTCCTGTTCTGCGCCCCTACCCTTGCGCGGCGGCTGGGATAGACTTGGGGAAAATCCCGGGAGACATGACCATGACGGACATCGCGCCGATCACGGAAAACGACGCCGCCATTGCCGCCGCCATCGAGCAGGCGCATTTGCCGAGCCTGCTTGCCGCGCTGGTGCATATCACCGGCGACGCGAGTTTGGTCACCGGCGAGATCAAGCCGATCTACGACTTCTTCGGCGACGGCCAAGGCGGGCTGACGCCGGAACAGATCGCATCGACCAAGGCGAAGGCGCTGACGGCACTCAAGAACCTGCGCGACGGCAAGGCGAAGGTGGCGCCGCTGTCGAGCGACACGGTTCACAAGATCATGACCTTCGTCGCGGGCGCCGAGATCCCGGAACGCTACATCGCGTTCCTGGAAGAGGAATTGTCGCTAGACGACAAGGACCTGAAGGCGGTGCACGGGCTGGACACGATCCCGGCGGGCAAGAAGGGCGACTTCAAGGTTCTGATCATCGGCGCCGGCATGTCAGGCCTCTTGGCGGCGATCCGCATGCAGCAGGCCGGCATCGACTATGTCGTGGTCGAGAAGAATGCCGACGTCGGCGGGACGTGGATGGTGAACTCCTATCCCGGCTGCCGCGTCGACAATCCGAACCACCTCTATTCGTACTCGTTCGAGCCGAACCATGACTGGCCGTATCACTTCTCGACCCAGCCGCTGCTGTGGAAGTACTTCCAGGGTGTCGCGGACAAGTACGGCCTGCGTCCGCACATCAAGTTCAACACCGAGGTGATCGAGAGCGCCTATGACGAGCGCAGCGCGACGTGGAACACCCGCGTGCGCGGCAAGGACGGCAAGGAACAGACGGTCGCCTCGAACGTCGTGATCACGGCGGTGGGGCAGCTATCGCGCCCGCGCCTGCCTGACATCCCGGGCGTGCAGAGCTTCAAGGGCAAGTACTTCCACTCGGCGACGTGGGACCATTCGGTCGACCTGAAGGGCAAGCGCGTGGCGGTGATCGGCACCGGCGCGAGCGCGTTCCAGTTCGTGCCGGAGATCGCGCCGGACGTGGCGCACATGACGGTGTTCCAGCGCACCGCGCCGTGGCTGGGCCCGACGCCGAACTATCACGACAAGGTTGAGGACGGGAAAAAGTGGCTGCTGAAGCACGTGCCGTTCTACAACAAGTGGTACCGCTTCTGGCTGTGGTGGATGCTGACCGACGGCATCTATGAGTTCGTGAAGGCGGACGACAACTGGGACAAGCGCAAGGATTCCGTCGGCGAGCAGAACGACCTGCTGCGCGATATGCTGACGCAATACACGCTCGGCCAGCTCGAGGGCCGTCCCGACCTGCAAGCGGCGGCGACGCCGAACTATCCGCCGGGCGGCAAGCGCAGCGTGCGCGACAACGGCGTGTGGCTGGCGGCGCTGAAGCGGCCGAACGTCGACACCGTCACCGACCCGATCGCGGAGGTGAACGCGACCGGCATCAAGACCAAGAGCGGCAAGCAGATCGACGTCGACGTGATCGTCTACGGCACCGGCTTCACCGCGTCCGAGTTCCTGGCGCCGATGAAGTTCAAGGGCAAGGGCGGCATCGACCTGCACGAGCAGTGGAACGGCGATGCCCGCGCCTATCTCGGCATCACGGTGCCGAACTTCCCCAACCTGTTCATCATGTACGGCCCGAACACCAACATCGTGGTCAACGGCTCGATCATCTTCTTCTCAGAATGCGAGATGCGGTACATCCAGGGGCTGATCGAGCTGCTGCTGAAGTCCAACGCCGCGTCGATCGAGGTCAAGAAGGACGTGCACGACAAGTTCAACGTGCATGTCGACGAGACCAACAAGAAGATGGCGTGGGGCTCGCCCAACGTGACGAGCTGGTACAAGAACAAGAAGGGCCGCGTGTCGCAGAACTGGCCGTATCCACTGGTGGATTACTGGAACGCGACGCAGGCGCCGAACCCGGCCGATTTCGACCTGCACGGCGCCAAGGTCGCGGCGGAATAGGAGCGTGTTGCTGTGCATCTGATCGACGCGCTGCATGCGCGCAAATCCGTGCGCGCCTTCAAGAGCGATCCGGTACCGCTGGAACTGGTGAAAGAGCTGCTGGTGCTGGCGTCGCGGGCACCGTCGGGCACCAACATCCAGCCGTGGAAGGTGCATGTCGCCGCCGGTGACGTGCGGCGGCGGCTCGAAGAGGAGGTGTTGGCCTACCGCGAGACCAATCCGCCAGACGTGCGCGCGGAATTCCCGCGCATGAACAAGCGCAAGGAGCCGTACCAGGGCCGGATGCGCAAGCTGGGCAAGGAGATGTACGGCCTGATCGGGATCCCGAAGGGCGACGAGGCGGCGAACTGGGCGCAGTGGGGACGGAACTACAAGTTCTTCGACGCGCCGGTGGGGCTGATCTTCACCGTCGACAAGGAGCTGGACCGCATGAGCTATGTCGATGTCGGCATGTTCATGCAGACCTTCATGCTGGCGGCGAAGGCGAAGGGGCTGGACACCTGCGCCCAGGGTGCGTGGAACGGCTACTGGACGGTGACGCGGCGGGTGCTGGGCGTGCCGGATGACGAGTATATCATCGCGGGCATCTCGCTGGGTTATGCGGACGACAGCCATCCGGTGAACACGCTTGTCGCGGAGCGCGAGCCGGTCGAGAGTTTCGCGACGTTCCACGGGTTCTGATCCATGGGCCTTGTCATCGACTGCGACAGCCATGTGATGGAGCCGGCCGATCTCTGGCAGAAATATCTCGAGCCGGAGTTCCGCGACCGCGCCATCCGCATCGAGATGCGCGACGGCTTCGAGCATCTAATCATTGGCGAGCAGACGGTGCTGGCGGGCGTGCTGGCCGGGCTGGGCGGGGCGCATCTGTCGCCGGCGCAACTGTTCAGCGGCGCGTCGCGCTATGCCGATGGCTGCGAGCCGGCGAGCTATGACCCAGCGGCGCGGCTCAAGCTGCTGGATTCGTGGGGCGTGGATCGCGGCGTGCTGTTCCCGACCATCGGCATCCTGCCCTTCCCCACCACCGACATGGCGCTCGCGAACGCGTATTGCCGTGCCTACAATCGCTGGCAGACGGAGTTCGCGCAAGGCGCCGGCGGGCGTGCGATTCCGATCGCGCTGATCAACTGGCACGACCGCGACGAGGCGGCGCGCGAGCTGGCTCATTGCATCAAGCGCGGCTTTCGCGGGCTGTTCGTGCCCCCGGAGGTGATCGACGAACGGCGGCCGTCCGATCCGCACTACGACGCGATCTGGCGGCAGTGCGAGGAGGCCGGCATTCCCGGCTGCCTGCATGTGATTGTGCGCTTCACGGCGGGCGCGGGTTCGTTCGGGGCGTGGCACATGACGCGGCCGGGCTCGGTGTTCACCTTCGGGCTGGGCGCGACGGGACAGATGATTCCGGCGATGGCAGCGATGACGGTGGACGGGCTGTTCGACCGCTTCCCGGCATTGAAGATCGTCAGTGTCGAGGCAGGCTGTGGCTTTGCGGCATACCTGATGGACCGGCTTGACGAGAAACACGGACGGTTCGGCGGCACCAAGCTGAAGCCGAGCGAATACATCCGGCGCAACTGCTACTTCGTGGCGGAGCCGGAGGAGCGGACGATCGGCGCGATGCTCGACCTGGTCGGCGAGGACCGCATCCTGTGGGGCAGCGACTATCCGCACGTCGATTCGTACCTGGAGGCGCCGCAGCAGATTCGGCAGGCGGTCGCCGAGCTGTCACCCGCGCGGCAGGCGGCGGTGCTGGGCGAGAACGCGCGCAAGGTGTTCGGCGTCTAAGCCAAACGAAAAAGGGCCGCGAAACGCGCGCGGCCCTTGCCCGTCGTTAGAACGCAACGATCAGTAGCACTGGTAGGCGTACCAGCAGTAGCCCCAGGCATTGCAGTAGTACTGGTAATAACAGACCGCCTGTGTCGAGCTGACGGCCTTCATCTCCGTGTCGATCGCCGAGGCGAGCGAGGCGTTCGGGCCTGTCGCATAGGTCTTGGCGAGCTTCAGCAGCGTGATCGGGTCGTAGGCCTGCGGCTTGCCCGCGGCGCCGGACTTCATCGTCCCGACATTGGCCTTCAATCCGTTGATGATGTGCGCGGCGGCGAGAAGCGATGCCGGGTCATGATTTGCCGTACCATACTGCGCCAAGGTGGCCGCAAGATTGGCACGCGCCACGCCGTCTTCCGGCGCCGCCGTTTCCTTTGCCGTGCCGGCCGACAATGTGCCCGCCAGCGTGAACCCCGCGACCGCGGCCGCGAGAATGAACTTCCTGTACATCATGGGTGTCCCTTAAAGGTTGCGGCTTTGCGCGAAGCGAAGGGTGCTTCGCGGAGCGGACGATAGGCAGGCGTCAGCGATAGTGCGTAACCCGTTCGGACTATGCGGGGCGACGTCGATGCCAGGCGCAACCAAGCAATTCTGCGAACTCATTGATTCGAATGGAAAACATCGATCACAGCTTCGCAGGCTCGGCCGCCGCTATGCACGCGTTTTGCCTTAATGTCTCCCCGTCGAACCCGTCTTCTTTGCGCATGCACCTTTCTTCCGAACAGGCCCTGCTCGACCTGATCTACGGCGCCGCGGTGGACCCGTCGCTGTGGGAGCCGGCCATTGCCGGATTCTCGGACGCGATTGGAGGCTCGGGCGGATGGATTTCCCGCCTCAGCATCATCAACAACAGCGGCGGCAGCGCCGACGATCCCATCGCCCGGATCGATTCGCTCTGGCTGAAGCGGTATGTCGAGTACTTCGAGCAGAAGAATCCACTGCATATGGTTGCCGATCCGGATGCCTATGCCCGCGCCTGGAAGCCGAAGATCCTGAGCGACGAAGACTGGATGCCGCGGGACGATCTGGTGCGGACGGAGTTCTTCAACGACTTCCTCAAGCCGCAAGACATGACCTCCTGCTTCATGATCCGGCTGGCGCGGTTCGGGCACGAGTTCGTCACATGGAATGTCGGCCGGCCGTCCCGGCGCGGACGCTTCGAGCAGGCCGACCTCGAGACGGCACAGCGCTATCACCCTCACCTGATCCGAGCCTACAAGCTGAGCGACAAGCTATCGGGCCTGCATGCATTGCAGGGCGAGATTTCGGATGTTCTCGACGCCTCGCCGCATGGTCTGGTGCTGGTCGACGGCGATGGCCGTATCCGGCACACCAATCATGCCGGTGCGGGTTTGCTGCGCGAGCGCGGTGTGTTTCATGTGCAGGGCGGGCGATTGAGCCTGGTCAATTCTTCCGTCGATCGGACGCTGCAGCGCCTTATTGGGCAGGCGACGGCGAGTGGCGTGCGGTCGGGTGGAAATGTCTCGCTCCTGACGGCCTCGCGGCGCTGGCCTTTGTCGCTCTCGGTCTCGCCGGTCGCCGGCGAACGCCTGGTCCGGTTCGGCGAGCGGCGCACCGCACTGATCTGCATCACCGACCTCGAGGCGGGCGCGCGCTTCCCGGAACAGAAGATGCAGACGCTGTTCGGGCTGACGATGGCCGAGGCGCGCCTGGCCGGGGCCTTGTTCGAAGGGCTGTCGTTGCAGGACGCCGCGGCGCGCTTCGGCATCAGCCGGAACACGGCCCATGTGCAGCTCGCGCGCGTGTTCGACAAGACCGGTACCAATGCGCAGAGCGCGCTAGTGCGCCTGATGATGCGGCTTGTCGGTTTCACCGAGGGGCAGGCGCGACTCGATTCCTGACCGCGATGCCGGTGGGGGAACTTGAGCGCCGGGCGGACGTTTCCACCGGTGGAACATCCACATCGAGCGCCGCCATGTCTGCCTTTGCACTGTACGTCATCGGATTCTTCGTGTTGCTGGCGGGGCTGATCTATGCCGCGTTCCTGGTGCACGTGCCGCAGACCTGGATCATCGTCGGCGCGCTGATCGTGGTCGGCATCGGGATCATGTCGGCGGTCTCGCACACCAAGCGCCGCGACCCGCCGAGCCAAGCACCGACGCCGTAACCGTCAGAGCCTCTTCACGAAGAACACTTCGGGCGTGGGTTGCAGGTGGCCGAAGATGAGGCTGCCGGATTCCACGAAGCCGTTGCGTCGGTGCCAGGCTTGCGGCTCGAGCTCATCGGACATGCTGGAGGTCATCAGCAGTTCCGCGCAGCGCGCCCGCACGTCGGATTCCCAGCGCTTAAACAATGCTGTGCCGATACCCTTGCGGCGGTCGATGGCGCGGATCATCTCCATATAGGGAATGGTACGCCAGAACCAGGTGAAGCGGAGGAAGCCGCGGCGCTCGCCGCCGATGCGGGCGATCAGGTATTCGCTGCTCGCGATGCAGCGGTCGACGGCATCCGCCGGGATGTGACTGTCCTGCGCCAGCAGCCAGTCGCGGTCGGCGGGCGTGGCGGGTGCGATGTCGATCACCACACTTCCTTGAACGGACGGATCTCGACGTTGAAGCTCCATGCGCTGCGGTCCTGGTGCGCGAGGTGGAAGACTTCGTCGGCGATGGCCGAGGGCTTGATGAAGAAATCGTCGGAGCGGTCGGGCCAGCGCTGGCGGGTCCAGGCGAGGTCGATGACCGCGTCGATCACGACATAGGCGACGTGCACGCCCTTGGGTCCGGCGTCGCGGGCGATGGCTTCGGCCAGGATGCGCTGGGCGGCCTTGGTTGGCGCAAACCCGGCGAAGGCGGCGCGGCCGCGCCGGGCCGAGGTGTTGCCGGTCGCGATCAACGCGCCGTGGCCGCGCTCGATCATGCCGGGGACAAACGCCTGGGCGAGATAGAGAAGCCCCATGGTGTTGGTCTGGAAGTTGGCGTTCAGGACCTCGGGCTTGATGTCGAGGAAGGTACCGAAGGCGCCGCCAACTGCGTTGTGGATCACCACATCGGCAGGGCCGAGATCGCGGGCGATGGCGGCAGCGGTGTCGCGGACACTGGCCTCGATCGAGACATCGCAGGGATAGGCCTTGCTGCCGGGGATCTCGCGTTCGAGCTCGGCGAGGCGGTCCGTATTGCGGGCGAGCATTGCGACCTTGTAGCCGCCGGCGGCGAAACGGCGGGCCAGCGCGGCGCCCGTGCCGGGACCGACGCCGGTGATGACGCAGACTTTGTCGGACATGGCTGCTCCCCTAGCGAAGGAAGGACAGCGAATCCAGGTCGGTGATCTGATCGGACGCGCTGCGGATCATGGCCATGAACATATCATCGCCGCGCGGCGTCTGTGTGACCAGCATCGATGCGTAGAACGCAACGGTGAAGAGCCCGAATGTGTGGCTGCGGTAGCCGCGCCACAGGGTGTCGAAATCGTAGTCCTTCACGCCGAGCTGCTTCAGGCGGTCGTGGTATTCGCGCAGGAATTCCTGCTCCAGCGCGCGGCGCTGGTCGCGTGGCAGGGCGCCGGCCAGGAAATAAGCGACGTCGGTGATGCCGGCGCCGAAGGCGAGCGACTGCCAGTCGAGCACGGTGAGCGGTTTGCCGCCGGCCGGTGTGGCGAACATCATGTTGTCGGGCCGGTAATCGATGTGCACCAGCGACTTGGGGCCGGTGTAGAGCCCGACATACGTGTCGTAGTTGGCGACCAGCGTCTCGCCGATGTGGCGTGAATCCGCGGCGACGCGGTCGCCGTAGCGGGCGCAGAACGCCTGCCACAGCGCGTTCACCGCGGCGGGATCGGCGGAGCCGCGGATACCGGCGGCGCGGGTGCCGCTGAGCCATGCCAGGTCTTCCAGCGACTCGTCGTTCCAGTGCGAGCCGTGCAGGTTGGCGGCCTCGTAGACCGCGAGGCGGGCCTGTTCGACGGTGCAGTGTTTGAGCTGGTCGCCCTGCTCCGCCGGTGCGAGGTCTTCCATCATCAGGACGAACTCGCTGGTCGCTTCGTCGACGTCGGTGAAATAGACCTTGGGCGTGGAGATCCGCGCGGTGGGCGCGAGGTGTTTGTAGAAATTCACCTCGCGGATGTAGTTGCCGAGCATGACGCCGGTGTTGAAGCTGTCCTTTTCCGGCGACGGGAATTTACCGACCAGCGACGCGGGCGCATCGGGCGGCGCATCGGCGTAGTCGAGCGTGAACTTTACACTCTGGCCGATCTGGCCGGTGCCGACGGACTTGGCCGTGAAGCCGCGCACGGTGGCGTCGACGCCGCCGTTGCGCAGCACCTTGGTGAGCCAGTCCGGCGTGATCGCGGCCGGACGGATGATCGGGATGCTGGTCACGCGGCAAGCTGGTGCACGTACACCTCGTTGAGCGCGATCTTGCCTTCCTTGAGGACGACGAGGTCGAAGCCGCGCATCTTGCCGTGCTCGCCATTGGGACCGATCTTGGCGTACCAGCGGCCGCAATAGCCGTTGTGCGTCGGCCAGATTTCTTCCGGCGTGTAGGTGGTCGGCGGCATCGCGGCGAACAGGCCGGTGAGATAGGAGGTGAGCGCGGCGTGGCCCTTGATACCGGCGGCGGTCTGCGGGTCCTTGTAGTCGCAGTCTTCGCTGTAGAAGGCGACGAGGCGCGGGACGTCCTTGTCGCTCCAGGCCTTCAGCCAGTCGGCGTTGAATTTCTCGAGGTCCATGACGGCTCCTTTATTGAAGGGCCGAACGGGACGCCGCCCGCCAACCCATCCCGTTCGGCCCCACTACGCTCCTAGTACCCGGATGCGGTGGGCTTCGGTGAAGATGTCGGGCGGGGCGACTTCGGGGCCGCCCATGACGGCGAAGCCGTGCATGCCGAGCGAGGGGTCGGCGGCGGCGGCTTCGTGGTAGCGGCGGCGGCGTTCGCGGGCCTCGTCGCCGAACTCCATGTCGAGGCCGGCCTGGAGCATGGCGGCGAAGCGTAGGCGGCGCATGCGCTCGGCACGTTCCTCCGCATACGGAGCGAAAGCGCGTTCCGACCAGTCGGCCGAAGCCTTCAGGATCTCGGTCACGATGCGCACGTCGCGGTAGGTGATGGAGAGGCCGAGGCCGATGATGGGATCGTTCCAGCCGGCGGCGTCGCCGACCAGCACGACGCCCTCGGCGAAAGGCTGATCCGTCCACGAGTCGTTGTTGAAGTAGCTGAACAGCGGACCGGCGGGATTGGCGGCGGCGAGCGCGTCGTTGCCCGGCGCGGACTTCATGCGGAAGGCGTCGAGGAATTTGCGCGCGCCCTCGCCGCCGCTGAAACGGCTGCGCTGGTCCAGCGCATAGCCGCCGTAGACCCGGACCTTGCCCGCGCCTTGCGGAAAGGCGAGGAAGGCGAAGTCGCCTTCGGTGCCGATGGCTTGCAAATCGTCGGCCCAGTTGCCGGCGCCTTCGACCAAGAGGCCCGCGAACCAGTGGTGCGGCTTGTCCTGGTGGAGCTTGATACCGGCGGCCTCGCGCGCGGACGACATGCGGCCGTCGGCGCCGATCAACAGCTTTGCTTTCGCTTCGTGCGTCGCGCCGTTGTGTTCATAGGCGACGGACGGGTCGGCGCCGGGCGTGATGCGGGTGACGCGCACGCCGCGCAGGGCCTCGGCCCCACTGCGTGCGGCTTCGTCGAACAAGGTCTGGCAGTGATGTGGGTGGCCGATGCAGAGCGGGCCGGGAACGTCCGGCGCGAAGATGCCGAGCGGCAGCGTGCGGGCTTCGGACGTGGCGGCGTCGCGCGTCTCGTCGTAGGTGATGTGGCGCGTCAGGTGATGGCCGCCGGCCTTCACCAGTAAGTCATAGAGGCCGAGGCGCTTGGTCTCTGTCACGCCCCAGGGCGCGATCCATTCGCCGCGCACCTTGTCTTCGTATTGGGTCGACGCTTCGAGCAGCAGGACGGACTTGCCGGCCTTGGCCATCACGGCACTGAGCGCGCTGCCGCCGATGCCGCCGCCGATAACGATGAGGTCGTAGGTTTTCATGCGCGCGAGGCTAGCACGATGCTCCGCGGGCGGTGCAAACTCGAATGATGCAGGAGACGCTGCCGGTAATTGACGTTGCGCCACTCTTTGGCGGCGATGCGGCGGCGCGGCAGAAGGTGGCGGATGCGATCGGCGCGGCGTGCCGCAACAACGGCTTCTTCTATGCGCGCGGAACCGGCGTGGACGCGGTGTGGCTCGACACGCTGGCACGCGAATTCTTCGCGCTGCCGGAAGACGAGAAGATGCAGATCGCCATGGCGAAGGGCGGACGCGCGTGGCGCGGGTTCTTTCCGGTCGGCGGCGAGTTGACCAGCGGCAAGCCGGACCGCAAGGAAGGCATCTATTTCGGCAGCGAGTTGCCGGCGAGCGATCCCCGCGTGAAGGCGGGCGTACCGATGCATGGCGCGAACCAGTGGCCGGAGCGGCCGTCGGGGCTGGAAGACGCGGTGCTCGATTACCTCGAGGCCAACACGCGGGCGGCGCATGCGATCATGGAAGGCATTGCGCTGAGTCTGGGATTGGACGCGCAGTATTTCCGCCGGCACTACACCGGCGACCCGACGATCCTGTTCCGCATCTTCCACTATCCGCCCGATGTCGCTGGATCGGAACAGTGGGGCGTGGGCGAGCATACGGACTACGGCCTGTTGACCTTGCTGGCGCAGGACGATGCCGGCGGGTTGCAGGTGAAGTCGCCGGATGGATGGATCGACGCGCCGCCGATCCCAGGCACGCTGGTGTGCAACATCGGCGACATGCTGGACCGGCTGACGGGCGGGCTCTACCGCTCGACGCCGCATCGGGCGAAGAACACGAGCGGGAGCGGGCGGCTGTCGTTTCCGTTCTTCTTCGATCCGGGCTGGGAGGCGGAGATCGTTCCCCTGCCCGCGCACGCCGTGGCGCAGGATGACCGCGAAAGCCGCTGGGACCGCGAGTCGGTGCACGACTTCCGCGGAACCTATGGCGACTACCTGTTGGGTAAGGTGGGAAAGGTGTTCCCCGACTTGAAGCGCGACGTGATCGCGTGAGGTGAACAGCGGCAATTTCTGTTGCCTTCCTAAGCGCTGCGGGTTGGGCGATAAGTGGCTGGCTTAGCTTCCAACTCTTCCAATACTTCATGACGCCACCGGGCCACGTTTCGGTTTGGCGCGCGTTGGATCTGCTGCTACCCCTTCCCGTTCTCGCCGTGCTGGCCGCGCTTATAATCCCTGCACTTCGACGCGAACACTTCGACGTCGCACTCCGATGGGGAAGCGCTTTCTTAATCGCGCTCGTTGCGTATGTCGGCGTAGAACTCGCGTTCTCGGGAGGACGATAGCGGGAGCGCGATCTAGACGGTCACCACGATCTTCCCGAAATGCCGGTTCGCCTTCATGTGCGCCAGCGCGTCGGCGACGCGGTCGAGCGGGAACGTCGCGTCGATGGGAAGGCGGAGCGCGCCACTGGTCAGGTGCGGCCACAGGTCGGTCTGCATGCGGCGGTTGATCTCGCGCACCTCGGCACGGTTGCGGGTGCGGAAGGTGACGCCGATGTAGGAGATGCGGCGCAGCGCGTGCAGGTCGAAGTTGAACTCGGCCTTGTCGCCGCCGAGGCGGCCGACGTTGACGATGCGGCCGCCGATCCGCGTGGCGCGCATCGCGTCATTGATCCCGGCGCCGGAAACCTGGTCGACGATCAGGTCGACGCCCTTGCCGACGGTTGCTTCGGTGACATGCTTCGACCAGTCGGGATCGCTGGTGTCGATCGCAAGCTGCGCGCCGCATTCGCCGAGGCGCGCGCGGCGGACCGGGTCGGTGCTGGAGCCGATGACCAGCGCCGCGCCCAGCGCGCGGGCGATGCGCAGGCCCATCAGGCCGACGCCCGAGCTGGCGCCAAGGATCAGCACCGACTGGCCGGACTGAAACGCGCCGTTGGTCACGATGGCGTCGTGCATGGTCTGCAATGCGACGGGCAGCGATGCGGCCTCTTCCCACGACATCGCGGCATCGGGCAGCGGCAAAACGCGGCCGGCATCGGCGACGGCGTACTCGGCGAACGCGCCGGCGCCGGAGCACATGACGCGCGTGCCGGGCGGGAGACCCTCGACCGCTGCGCCGGTGGCGACGACCTCGCCCGCCCACTCGACGCCCAGCGCGTTGCCGACACCGCCGGCGCCGCCATGGACATGGCCACGCATCATCGCGAGATCGACGCGGTTGAGCGCCGCCGCACGGACGCGGATCAGGACGTCGTTCGGGCCGGGTGTGGGTTCCGGGACGTCTGCAATCGCGGGGCCTTCGGACGTGAGGACATAGGCTTTCATCACGTCGTCCAGCCGCCGTCGATGGTGAAGGTCTGGCCCGTGACGAAGCCCGCATCGTCGCTGGCAAGGTAGACGGCGAGCGCGGCGATCTCCTCCGCTTTGCCGAAGCGGCCCATGGGTTGGCGCGACAGGAACGATTGCAACGCGGCGGCGGGATCGGGTTGTGCGCTCAGGCGGCCTTGCAGCGACGGTGTATCGACGGTGCCGGGGCAGATGGCGTTGCAGCGGATGCCCTGCCCCACAAAATCGGCGGCGACGGATTTGGTCAGGCCGATGACGGCGGCTTTGGTGGTGCCGTAGGCAGCGCGGTTGGGCACGCCGGTGACGCTCGACGCCACAGACGACATGTTGACGATGGTGCCGTGCTTCTTCGCCAGCATGCCGGGCAGCGCAGCGCGGATGGTGCGCACCATCGACAGCACGTTCAGGTCCCAGGCGCTGGCGAAGGTCGCGACGTCGCTGTCCAGCACCGTGCCGTTCGGCACCATGCCGGCGCAGTTGAAGAGGACGTCGCAGCGGTCGAGGCGGCCGAAGAAATCGCCGACCGCCGCTTCGTCGCGCACGTCCAGCGGCGTGGCGCGGATGTTGGGTTCGGTCAGGCGCTTGAGCGCCGCCTCGTCGATATCGGTGGCATGCACGGTCGCGCCTTCCGCCGCGAAGGCGAGCGCCGTGGCGCGGCCGATGCCGGCGCCGGCGGCCGTGACGACCGCGATCTTTCCTGAAAGCCTCAAAACGCAACCCCTCGAAGGCGGGCGCTAGCCGCGCGCCACCCTGAGGTCGGCGATCCGGAAGCGCAATTCCTGGCGACCATAGTCGATCGTGACCGCCGATGTCTGCCTGAGGTAGTTCATGCCGATGAAGACGGCGGGGCGGTCGTCCAGGTTCCAGACCCTGAAGACCGGGAGGTCGGAGATGATCAGCGAACCGTCGGTGAAGTTGAGGCGGCCGAGCTTGAGCTTGTGGATATCGGTGCGGCGGCCCGATGCGGTCGCGCCCGTCACGCCCGTCAGCCAGACGGGGTCCTTGCTGGAATAGTCGCGGCCGTCGCTGTCGCGCAAGGCCTCGAACAGCTTGCTGTTGCCGATCGAGCAATCGGCGCCCGAGTCGATGAAGGCATAGGCGTGCACGCCGTCGACATGGCAGTCCACCGCGGTCAGGCGGCCGGCGCTGCCGGTCGCCGCGATCCTGGCCTCGTCGAGATGCAGGCGGGACGGGAACGGGGTGGACTCGGCCCGCGTGATGGAGAGCGTGTGGTTCTTGAAATCGAACACCACCTTGCGACGGTTGATGACGTCGAGGCCGAGATAGCCGTCGGCGCCCAGATTGGCGCGCGGCAGAATCGGCGCGGTGAGGCTGTCGATGGTGAACGAGCCGAAGACGAGGTTGCGCAGGCGGACCGTCCGCGCCGGGATCGCGGAGGTGATGCTCTGCACGATCACATCGTCGCCGCGCGGGAAATCGAATTCGGCTGCCACGGTGTCGGCGATCACGGTGTGGTCGGCGCCGGTGTCGACGAGGAAGCGGTAGGGGCCGCGGCCGTCGATTGTGGTGGCAACGGTCAGGCGGGCGAAGCCGTCGGCGCCGCCCTGGATGGTCTCGGGCGCAGGCGCGTCCGCACGCGCGGCCAACGGCGCCAACGCCAGCGCCGCGGCGCCCGACGAAACGAAGCGCCGGCGCGAGACGGTTGGCGATGTCATGGCTGCCCTCTCAGGCGTTGTTGCGGGCCACGCGCGTGGTTTCGGCAAGCTTGAAGCGAAGCTCCTTGCGGCCGTAGTCGATGGTAACCGACGAGGTCTGGCGCAGGAAGTTCATCCCGATGAACAGCGCCGGTTTGTGCTCCAGCCCCCAGAGCCCGAAGATCGGCAGATCGGAGATCACCAGCGCCGAGTGCGCGAAGCGGATCGAGCCGAGCTTGATCGCCTCGATCTTCATGATGCGGCCCTGCGCGGCGCCGCCGGTGACGCCCAGAAGCTGCACGATGTTGTCGTTGAAGTACTTGCCGCCCTCGCGCGCCAGCAGGTTGAACAGCGCGACGTTGCCGATGGAAATCTCCGCGCCGGAATCGATGAAGGCATAGGCCTTGAGGCCGTCGACGGTGCAGTTGACGGCGGTCAGCCTGCCCTTGCTGCCGTTGACACGCACCACCGCGCCGTCGGCGAGGGGGAGCCAGTTGGTGATCTGGTCCGACGGCGCGACGTGGAGGCGATGGTTCTGGAAATCGAACGTCACGGCCTGGCGGTCGATCACGTCGAGGCCGAGATAGCCGTCGCCGCCAAGCCAGCTGCGCGGCAGCGTGGGCAGCACGAGGTCGGTCATCACCACGCGGCCGATCTCCAGCCGGTCGAGACGCACGGACGGCGCCGTCATGGAGCGGGCGATGCCTTCGACGATCATCTCCTCGTCGGCGGGAAGCGTGAGGGCCTTGGCGACATCATCGGACACCACGCTGCGGTCGGCGCCGGTGTCGACCACGAAGCGGTACGGCCCGCGGCCGTTGATCATGGCTTCGACGGTGAGGCGGTTCTGCTCGTCCGGCGCGCCCTGGATGTGCTCGACCGCCTTGGGAAGGACCGGGGGATAGAGCGGCGCGAGATGCGTGCCGGTGTCGGCGCGCGCGAGGCCGGGCGCGAGCGCAAGACCGGCGGCGGCGTTGCCGAGCATCAGCCGGCGCGAAAGCGAGAATGACGACATGTACGCTCCCTGACGCCTCCCCCAAGGCGATTGTTATGAGCGCAAACTACCACCCGCCGGTTGGCGACGGGGTCACGACGCCGTGACCGATTTTTGGCAGCAGCCGTTTACGGTTTCGGCTTCGGCTTCATGTAGCGGGCGGCAAACTTGATGAAATAGGGCCAGTTCGGCTCCATCGTGTGGCCTTCGGCATGCTGACGGAAGGCGAGTTCACCGGCGTCATCGGCCGTGCCAGGCGCCGGCATCGTGGTGGAAGCGAGGCCCGTTCGGCCCATCAGCTTGTAGACCGGCGTCGCCGCGACCTCCGCCATGAACATGCCTTTCGGATCGACCCAGTCTTCGCCGACCGAGCCGGCGCTGATGAAGATCGGGCGCGGGGCGGCGAGCGCGAAGAGATCGTGCGTATCAACCGGCATGTTCTTCGCCGTGAGCTTGCCGGCGTATTGCAGGAAGTTGGGTGCGAAGAGGTGATACTCGTTCACGCTCGCGAGGTTCTCGAGCTGCTCGCCGAAATGGCGGCGGAAGGGAGCGGCACCGCCGACGCCCGACGACGAGATGTAGGCGACGACGAGACGCGCGTCGTACGCCATGGCGATGAGCGCCGCCCTAGCGTAGCGCGAATGACCGGCGATACCGATGTGCGCGCCGTCGATGCGGCCGTCGGCTTCGAGATGGTCGATGGCGCGGCTGGCGCCCCAGGCCCAGACGCGCAGCGCGCCCCAGTCGGCGAGGCCGCGCGGCTGACCCAGTGTCGAGATGCCGATGGAACCCTGGGTGAGGTCGGCGCCGTTGTCGGGCTGGATCGTCGTCACGTCGATCGCGGCGGCGCCCCAGCCCATCGCCAGCACCTGCTCGCGCCAGGTCGATACCGGCGCGTTCTGCGTGTCCGGTCCCTTGAGCATCATGATCACCGGCACCGGCCCCTTGGCGGTGGCAGGCAGCCAGACCGTCATCTTGATGTTGGCCTGGATCGGCGGGATGGCAGGACGCGCGCCGCCGACCCTGCCCAGGACTTCCGTGGTCGTGACGTCGACGGCGCCGATCTTGCCGGGCACGGGCGCGCCGGCGGTCCAGACCACCGAGACATTGGGGCTGAGCTGGCCGTACACCATCCGCTCGACCGTGTCGGCGATCTCCTGGCGGCGCTGCTGCCACCACATGTCGGTGCTGAGAACCGGCTTGCCGTTATCGAGCTTCAGCGGGTCGGGAAGATCGGGATAAGGATTGGCCTTCGCTTCGTCGGCGTTGGCGGTCGCTGGCGTGACGCCGGGGCGGAGCGACGTGAGCTTCAGCAGCTTCAGGATGCGGGCGTGATCCTGCGCGGCGGTCAGATGCGCGGCCGGCTTCACCGGCTCGGGCGTGTCGGCGGGAACCGTGGTCGGGGGCGCGCTCGCCGTCACGGTCGTTGTCGGGCTGGGCTCGCCGCGCAGCTGGTACCAGACGGCCGCGGCGACCGCGATCACGGCTACGACGAGAATAATGATGCGCTCGCGGTTCATGCGGATGCCCCCTGCCTCGGCCCAGCGTTTAGCACAGCGGCTGTTGCGCCGCACGGCGTTCATTGCGGGTTCAGGCGCGGCACCGCAGGATCGACGGTGGGAGCGTCTGCGTTCTGATCTTCAAGGGAGGATCGCCATGAAGCATACCCTGATCGTTCTGGCCGCCCTGGCCGCCGTGCCGGCGGCTGCCACGGAGCGCCCGGTCTGCATCGACCCGCACTACGGTTACCAGGCGCTATACCTGAACGGCCACGACATCGTGGTGAAGCAGACGCTGGGCCGCGATCACCGGCCGCTGCGCGCGACCACGACCTGCCTGGGCTTCGATCTTCGCGCGGCAACGACAATCCGGGTGTCGGCGGATTTCCGTTGCCTCGACCGGGGCGACACGGTGGCCACCAGCACGATCGACGGCCATCACCAGCGCTGCCGCATCACGCACATCGCGCCGTACGCCGCGCCCGCCGCTCAGTAGCGCAGGGCCGCGTTCAGGTCGCCATAGGCGCGGGTGATCGCGGCGACGATCCGCGGCTCGTGCGCCAGACCGCGTGGGAAGATCGCGTCCAGAGACAGGAAGCGGGCGACGTCGTGCGCCGGGTTGCCGGTGCAGGTCTTCGCGGTGGCTTGCAGGGGTGCAGCCATCGGGTCGTTGAGCGTTCCGTTGCGGCGCTCGTAGACAAACTGCATCCAGGCGGCGATGGGCAGGCAGAGGCGGTCGACCGGACGCCCGGCCGCCAGCACCTCGACGAGCGGTTCGAAGAACCGATAAGGCAGCTTGGCCGAGCCATCGATGGCGATCTGCTCGAGACGATGCGCGACGGCGGGATTGCGCATGCGGTTCAGGAGCGTGCCGATGTAATTGGGGATATCGAGGCCGAGTGCGCTGCGCAGCGTCGGCGCGGTGTCTTCGCGCATCATGCGTTCCACGAAGGCGGCGAGTTCGGCATCCTGCGTCGCTTCGTACACGGTCGTGTGGCCGCGCAGCAGGCCGAGATAGGTGAGCGCCGAGTGCGCGCCGTTCAGGAGGCGCAGTTTCGCCTGCTCGAAGGCGTGCACGTTGGAGGTGATCTGCGCCCCGGCGGCGGCAAGATCGGGCGCGTCCGGCCCCAGATTGTCCTCGATCACCCATTGCACGAACGGCTCGCGCTGCACCGGCACGCTGTCTTCGGCGCCGATGGCGTAGGAAACGCGGGCGATCAAAGCGGCGTCGCTGGCCGGCGTGATGCTGTCGACCATCGTGCCGGGGAAGCGGACGGAGTCGGCGATCCACTGCGCGGTATCCGCTTGCCCGCTGGCGGTGGCGAAGTCGATCACGGCCTGCCGCAACTTGGCGCCGTTGGAGGCGAGGTTGTCGCAGCTCATGATCACCGGCGGCGATAGTTTCGCGGCGCGGCGCCGCGTTAGGGCCAACGTCAACCAGCCGACGAGACTCGCTGGCGACGACGGCGATGCGAGGTCCTGCGAGATGTCGGGATGATGCAGGTCGAGGCGGCCCGCGGCGTCGAGGCAGTAGCCTTTCTCGGTCACCGTCATGGTGATGAGCCGTACGGCGGGGTCGAGCAGATGCGCCAGAGCCTGGCCGGGCTCGCTGCGCGCGGTGGACGTCGCCCGGATGGCGCCGATGATGCGGTAGCGCGCGGGCTCTGCAAGTTCGGCCAGCGTGTAGAGGAAATCCTGCGCCGCCAGTTCGGGCGCGAGGGTTCCGGTGCGCAGCGCCACCGTCGCAATGCCCCAGCGCGGATCGGCCGGAAGCAACGTGTCGATGAACGAGGCGATATGCGCACGCATGAACGCGCCGGGTCCGATGTGCACGACGCCGGGCGCCACGCCCGCCGGGTCGTAGCCCGGGATCGCCACACCGGGCTTCAGCTGATGCAGCGTGCGGGCGGAGAGGCGGCTCATCGCGCTTAGTGATTGTGCCGGGGCGTCTTGCGCGTGACCTTTGTGTACTTGAGCGCGGGTTCCATCACGGCGCCGGTGTCGGTCTGGCCGACGGTGGCGCGGAAGATTTCTTCCCACACGGTGGCGCTTTCGGGGATCGGCGGTGCCGGATCATCTTTCTTGCGGCGCGCGATCTCGGCGTCGTCCACCAGTGCGTTGCAGGTGCCCTTGTTCAGGTCGATGCGGATTACGTCGCCGCTGCGCAGCCATGCGAGGCCGCCGCCAACCGCGCTTTCGGGCGATGCGTTGAGGATCGAAGGGCTGTCGGAGGTGCCGGACTGGCGGCCGTCGCCGAGGGTCGGCAGCGACATGATCCCCTGTTTCAGCAGCGCGTCCGGCGGCTGCATGTTCACGACCTCCGCCGAACCGGGCCAGCCGACGGGACCGGAGCCGCGGATCACCAGGATGGTGTTGGCGTCGGTGCCGAGCGCGGGGTCGTTGATGCGATGGTGGTAGTCGTCGCTGCCGTCGAACACCACGGATTTGCATTCGAGCACGTTCTCGTGGCCGGGCCGCGAGAGATAACGCTTGCGGAAATCGTCACCGATCACGCTCGTCTTCATGATGGCGAAGTCGAACAGGTTGCCCTTCAGCACCAGGAAGCCGGCGCGCTCCATCAGCGGATTGTCGAAGGTGCGGATCATCTCGCGGTCATGGCTGTCGCGGCCTTCGATGTTGTTCGCAAGGCTGCGGCCGGTGCAGGTGAGCGCCGAACCGTCGAGACGGCCGCCCTTGAGCAGTTCGCAGAGGATCGCCGGCACGCCGCCGGCGTGATGGAAACGCTCACCGAGATATTTGCCCGCAGGCTGCATGTTGAGGAGCAGCGGCACGTCGTAGGCGGCGCTCCAGTCGGCGACGCTGAGTTCGACACCGGCGTGGCGCGCCATGGCATTGATATGCGGCTGGGCATTGGTCGAGCCGCCGATGGCCGCGACGGTGGCGATGGCGTTCACGAACGAGGCACGCGTCATGATCTTCGACGGCGTCAGGTCCTCGTACGCCATCTCGACGATGCGCTTGCCGGTTTCGTAGGCGATTTGGGCGCGCTCGCGGTAGGGCGCGGGGATGGCGGAGCAGCCGGGCAGCGACATGCCGAGGGCTTCGGCGACGGCGTTCATGGTCGAGGCGGTGCCCATGGTGTTGCAGTGGCCCATCGACGGCGCGGCGGCGCAGGCGGCATCGAGAAACTGCTCCTCGGTGATCTCGCCAGCGGCGAGCTTGCGCCGCGCGCGCCAGATGACCGTGCCGGAGCCGACCAGTTCGCCTTCGTGCCAGCCATCGAGCATCGGGCCGGAGGAGAGGACGATGGCGGGGATGTCGGCGGCCGACGCGGCCATGATGGCCGCCGGCGTGGTCTTGTCGCAGCCGGTGGTCAGCACCACGGCGTCGATGGGGTAGCCGTGCAGGATCTCGACCAGCGTCATGAACGACAGGTTGCGGTCGATCGCGGCGGTGGGACGGCGGCAGGTCTCCTGGATCGGATGGGTGGGAAATTCGAGCGCGATGCCGCCGGCGTCGCGGATGCCGTCGCGCACGCGCGCGGCCAGGTCGAGATGGATGCGGTTGCAGGGCGACAGATCGCTGCCGGATTGCGCGATGCCGATGATCGGGCGGCCCGAGCGCAGTTCCTGCGGCGTGAGGCCGTAGTTCAGCATGCGCTCGAGATAGAGCGCGGTCATGTCCTCGCGGCCCGGCGCGGCGAACCAGTCGCGGGAGCGGAACCGCTTCGCGGGGGTGCGCTCAGTCATCGTGCTGCTCCGTTACAGAGGTCGTTGAAACCCCAGTGTTCGTCATCGCCCGCTTCATGCGGCCGATCCAATTTCCCGTGACAAAAATGGATTGCCCGGACAAGCCGGGCAATGACGATCACTGTGTTGGTGTTCTTCATAAAGGATGGACTAGAGACCGGGGACGTCAGTTTCGAACCGGAAGAGCGCTCCGGCAAGCGGCTGCGCGGCGCGCTGTTCGGGCGTCAGGTTCCACTGCGCGGTGGTAACATAGGCGGTGCGCAGATCGGGGCCGCCGAACGCGATCTTGGTCACGCGGGCACAGGGAAAACGCACGGTCGCGAGCACGCGGCCATCGGGGGCGTAGCGGCGAGCGGACCAGCCGTCCCACAAGCAGACCCACAGACAGCCCTCGGCATCGACCGCGTTCCCGTCGGGGTAACCGGCGCCGGGTTCGATCTTCGCGAAGATGCGCTTGTTGGAGGTCGTGCCGTCGGACGCGATGTCGTAGGCGTAGATCGTCTGGTTCGACGAGTCGTTGTGATAGAGCGTGCGCCCGTCGGGGCTCACGGCCTCGCCGTTGGTAACGATGAAGCCGCTGTCGATGGCGACGAGGCCGTCTGCGCCGAGGCGATAGAGCGTGCCGGTGCCGGTCTGCTCGGCATCGTCCATGGTGCCGAACCACAGGCGGCCCTGACGGTCGATCAGCCCATCATTGATGCGGTTGCCGGGCTTGTCGGGATCGACACGATGAAGCAGCGCGAAGGTCCGCGCTTCGGGATGGAAGTGGTAGAGGCCGTCGGCGAGGCCGACGATCAGCGTGCCGCTCAAGTCACGGTCGATGAAGCCGGGGCTCGATGGCGTCTCGAACGCGGTCTTTTCGCCGGTGGACGGCACGTAGCGGTGCAGCCGGTGGCCCTTGATGTCGACGAACCACAGCGCGCGTTCGTCGGCGAGCCACAGCGGGCCTTCACCCAGCAGCGTACCGGCATTCCACTCAACGACAGGGTCCGTGGCCATCAGGCCCAGGAATAGGCGGTCTTCGTCTGCGTGTAAAACTCCACCGCCGCGAAGCCCTGCTCGCGTGCGCCGTAGCTCGACTTGCGCGTGCCGCCGAACGGCACGTGATAATCGACGCCGGCAGTCGGGAGGTTGACCATCACCATGCCGGCGCGGACCTGGCGCTGGAAATGGCGCGCGTATTTCAGCGAGCCGGTGCAGATGCCGGCGGAGAGACCGAACTCACCCGCGTTGGCGGCGGCCAGTGCTTCCTCGTAGGTCTTCACGCGCACGATGGAGGCGACGGGACCGAACACCTCCTCGTTGTTGATGCGCGCATTGGGCTGGGTGTCGGCGATGACGGCCGGGCTCATGTAGTAACCGGGCTTGTCGAGTGTGAGACGCCGGCCGCCGCCGGTGAGCTTGCCGCCCTCCTTCACCGCGATATCGACGTAGGAGAGGTTCTGCTCGAGCTGCGTGTCGCTGACCGCCGGTCCCATCTTGGAATTGGGATCGAGGGCATCGCCAACGGTGAGTGCCAGCGTTTTCTCGGTCAGCGCGGCGACGAACTTCTGATAAATCCCGTCCTGCACGACGATGCGGCTGGACGCGGTGCAGCGCTGGCCGGTGGCGAAGAACGCGCCGTCGAGGGCGCAGGTAACCGCGCGGTCGAAATCGGCATCGTCCAGCACCACCAGCGGATTCTTGCCGCCCATCTCGAGTTGCACGCGCGCCTGGCGCGCCACCGCCGCAATCGCCACCTGCGAGCCGACGCTCTGCGAGCCGGTGAACGACACGCCGTCGATGCCGGGATGCTTTGCGATGGCGTCGCCGACGCGGCCGCGGCCGATCACCATGTTGAACACGCCCTTGGGCGCACCGGCTTCGAAGATGATGTCGGCCAGTGCCGCTGCCGTGGCGGGCGTCGGGCCGGCGGGCTTGATCACCACCGTGTTGCCGAAGGCGAGCGCCGGCGCGATCTTCCACGCCGGGATCGCGATCGGGAAATTCCACGGCGTGATCATGCCGAACACGCCGACGGCTTCGCGGAAGGTGTTGATCTCGACGCCCGGACGCACCGAGTCGAGGTTCTGGCCATGACGGCGCACCGCTTCGCCCGCGAAGTATTTGAAGATGCGGCCGGCGCGGGTCACTTCGCCGATGCCCTCCGGCAGGGTCTTGCCTTCCTCGCGGCTGAGCAGCTTTCCGAGGTCGGCGCGGCGGGCGAGGATCAGCTCGCCCACCTTGTCGAGGATGTCGGCACGCACTTCGGGCGAGGCATTCGACCAGCCCGGGAACGCGGTGCGTGCGGCATCGACGGCGGCATCGACTTCGGCCTGTCCGCCATCGGGGAAAGTCGCCACCACCTCGCGGGTGTCGGAGGGGTTGAGGCTTTCATGCGGCACGTCGGCTTTGACGCGTTCACCGTTGATGTAATGCGTGAGAGCGATGGTCATGTGAGCAGGCCCCGCGTGGTGAGGTTCTTCATCAGATCGCCGACGCCGAACGTCCAGGGCGGCGCGTCCTTCGAGGTCGTGACCTTGTTTTCGAGGACGCCAAGCTTCGGCGTCGAGACACGCACGACGTCGCCGACCTTGTGGGTGAAGCCGCGGCCGGGATGATCGCGATCCTGGGTCGGTGCGAACAGCGTGCCGAGGAAGAGCGCGAAGCCGTCGGGGTATTGATGCTCGCTCATCGCCTGCTTGCAGAGGTCGAGCGGGTCGCGGCTGATCTCCGCCATCGTGGACTTGCCTTCGAGGCGGTAGTTCTCCGGCCCGACTATCTCCAGTTCGAGAACCGCCTGGCGCACATGGTCCATGGTGAAGCCGTCGTCGAACAGGCGGATGAACGGGCCGATGGCGCAGGAGGCGTTGTTGTCCTTGGCCTTGCCGAGCAGCAGCGCGCTGCGGCCTTCGAAATCGCGCAGGTTCACGTCGTTGCCGAGCGCCGCGCCCATCGCCTCGCCTTCGCGGTTGCAGACGATGACGATTTCCGGCTCCGGGTTGTTCCAGCTCGAGTCGGAGCGGATGCCGATCAGGTCGCCCCAGCCCATTGAGGAGAGCACCGGCGCCTTGGTGAAGATTTCCGCATCCGGCCCGATCGCGACTTCGAGATATTGCGACCACAACCCGTCGGCGATCAGCGCCGCCTTCAGCTTCACCGATTCCGGCGAGCCCGGCCTCACCGCGCGCAGGTCGGAGCCGACGCGGTCCTTCAGGGCGTTGCGGATGTCCTGCGCTTTGCCGGCGTCACCACGGGCACGCTCTTCGATCACGCGCTCCACCGCCGAGACGGCGAAGGTGACGCCGGCCGCTTTCACGCATTGCAGGTCGACGGGCGCCAGAAGCTTGTTCGCGCCGTTGCCATCCCAAGCCAGCTTGAAGCCGAGATCGGCGAACTCGCCCAGGTCACGGCCGCTGGCCGAGCCCGTCCAGCCGTCCAGCAGTCCCGAGACGGTCGGCGCGGTGCGGGCGATGTCGAACACGCGGCCGTTGCGGACGAGGATTGGCGTCGGCCCCTCGCCTAGGTCGGCGCGGCCCAGCAGAGTCGCGTCGCGCCAGTCGCGCGGAAGGAAATCCGTCATCGGCCACCTGTCATTGCCCAACACTCTTCACTAACATTTTAGCGGCAGCAACACACGAAATGAGGGACGCCCTGTCAAGGGTCGGCTCTGGTGGTGCTAGCTTTGTCGCCCGGAGGACCAGCCATGACCTATGCCCATCGCGTGATCTATGACGCCGACAGCCACATCATGGAGCTGCCGGACTTCCTCCAGAAATACGCCGACCCGTCGATCCGCGACGAGGTGCCGGCGGTGAGCTACTCCGCCTCCATCGTCACCGACGAAGAGGTGGCGGTGATCATGGGCCGCGGCGGACGGCACAGCGACGAACACCTGGCGGCGATGCGCGGGCTGGGCGACGAGTTGATTGCCAAGTCGAAAGAGATTCAGGCGCTGGGCGCGTTCGACGGGCGCGAGCGGCGTGATGCGATGGACATGTTTGGTTTCCGCAAGCAGCTGGTGTTCGCGACGCACAGCGTGGCCAAGCCGTTCTCGCCGAGCAGCAAGCTGGACCCTGCCCTGCGTTACGGCTGCGCCCGGGCGCACAACCGGCACATGAGCGAATTCTGCTCGCATGACGACCGGCTGATGGGCGCGGCGATCATCCCGCTGGATTCCGCCGAACATGCGATCGCCGAGCTGGAATGGGTGCTGAAGAGCAACCTGAAGGCGGTGTGGGTGCCGCATCGTTCGCCGGTCGACATGTCGCCGGCGCATGTGTCGCTGGAGCCGTTCTGGGCGCGGCTGGCGGAAGCGGGGATGCCGTTCCTACTGCATGTCGGCGGCGCGCCGCTGCAATTGAGCAAGGCGTGGACCAACAACGGCAAACCCGCGACCAAGGACTGGCTGGGCGGAGGTGAGAACCTGCGCACCAAGGACGTCGCGGTGCTGCACCAGGGGCCGGAGACCTTCATCACCATCCTGTGCGTCGAGGGCGTGTTCGAGCGCCATCCGAAACTGCGCGGCGCCAGCGTGGAGCTTGGCGCGGGCTGGGTGCCGGAGTTGCTGCGGCGGCTGGACTGGGTGGCCAAGCACTGGGGCCGCACCGACCAGAACCTGGCGGCGTTCAAGCGGCCGCCGTCACAGCAGATCACCGAGCAGATGGCGTTCACACCCTTCGTGTTCGAGGAGGTCGGCGCGTTCATCGACCAGTCGCACCCGGACCTCTACCTGTTCTCCAGCGACTATCCGCACATCGAGGGCGGACGCGATCCGATCAAGCGGTTCGAGAGCACGCTGGGCGAACGCGCCCCGTCGGTGCGCGAGAAGTTCTACGCCGAGAACTTCCTGCGCATCTTCCCTGACGCGCGCGTGGCCTGAACACACAACATCACCGGAGGAACCACGTGAGACTTGCCGAGCCACGCATCAGGCCGTTGGCCGATGCCGAACTGAACGACGACCAGAAAGAGGCGCTAAAGCCGTTCGGGAGCCGCGTGCTGAACATCTTTCGCACGCTGGTGCATGCGCCCAAGGCACTGACGCGGTTCAACGACTGGGGCGGCTATGTGCTGTCGCGGCGCAACGACCTGCCGCCGCGGGAGCGCGAGATCGTGATCCTGCGCATCGGGTTTCTGTGCAAGTCGGGGTATGAGTGGACGCAGCATGTCGCCATCGGTAAGCGCGAAGGGCTGACCGACGACGAGATCTCGCGCATCAAGAAGGGCGCGGATGTGGGATGGGCGGCGAAGGATGCGGTTCTGATCCGTTGCGCCGACGAACTGCACCACGACCAGTTCATCACCGACGCGACGTGGAAGGAGTTGCGGGCGCACTACAGCGAGAAGCAGGCGATGGACACGGTGTTCACCGCCGGGCAGTACACGCAGGTGTCGATGTTCCTGAACACCTTCGGCGTGCAACTCGACCAGGGCCTGGTGCTCGATCCCGAGCTGAAGAAGTTCTGACCGTGCGGCTTCAGGGCAAGACCGCGATCGTCGTCGGCGCCGGGCAGCAGCCGGGTTCGACCATCGGCAACGGCCGCGCCATGGCGATCCTGTTCGCACGCGAAGGCGCCGACGTGCTGTGCGTCGACCGCGATCTGGCACGCGCCGAAGAGACGGTCGCGATGATCACGGCGGAGGGCGGCAAGGCCGGAGCGCTCGCCGCCGATGTGTCGAAGTCAGGCACCGGCGATGCCATCGTCGCCGCGGCGAAGGACCGCTTCGGCGGGCGCATCGACATCCTGATCAACAATGTCGGCATCGGCGGACGCGACGGACCGGCGCACAAGATCGAGGAAGCCGATCTCGACCGCACCATGACCATCAATTTCAAAGGCGCGTGGACGACGACCAAGGCCGTCATCCCCGTGATGCGCGAGCAGAACGGCGGCGCGATCGTGAACATCTCGTCCATGGCATCTGTCGGTGGCGGCTTCCAGGTCGCCTACGAGGTGTCGAAGGCGGCGATGAACCGGCTGACCACCAGCGTGGCGCAGGCGAACGGGCGCTATGGCATCCGCTGCAACGCGGTGCTGCCGGGTTTGATGGATACGCCGATGGCGGTGGCGGGGATCGCGCGTGCCAGCGGCCGCGACGAGGAAGAGGTGCGCAAGGAACGCGATGCGCGCGTGCCGCTGCGCCGCAAGATGGGGAGCGGCTGGGATACCGCCTATGCCGCGCTATTCCTCGCCTCTGACGAAGCGAAGTTCATCACCGGCGTGCTGTTGCCGGTGGACGGCGGCATGTCGGTGTTGATCGGATGAGCGTCAGCGCAGCGCGTGCGCTCTGGCAGAATGATGGCAAATCGGCGGAGGCGCTGGAGCTGGCGTGGCAAGGTTATGCCTCGGGTGACGCGGCCTATGCGGGGGTCGTGTGCGGCATCCTCCAGGATGAGCCGCTTCTTCTGACCAACGAACGGCGCGGCGAATTCCTGCGCCTGGTGACCGACACGCGCGCCGACCCAGGGGCGTTGATCGCGGCGGGTTGGCACCTGCTTAAGCGGTCCGGCGGGCTCGACGGCACGAGCGAAGCGTTGGCGGAGCGGCTCGAGCAGGATGAGCTGGCCCTGGCGCTGTTGCGCGAGGAGGTCGTGGGCGAGATCAATGCCGAGCGGGCGTTGACCGCGGTGCGCCGCTGGCTGTTGCTGGAGGATCGGACGCGCGACTTCCCGAACCTTGCCGCTGCGCTCGTGGCACAGGCCGCGCGCAATGGCGGCGCCTGGCCGTTCGGTGAGGATGAGCGTGCGCGGCTTGCCGACAATCCGGACTTTGCGCCTGCCTATCTGCCGCCGCGGAGACATCAGCGGCGCAAGGCGGATTACGGCGACGCCACGACCCGCGCGGTGGCCGAACAATATGAGGCCTGGCCTTACCCGACCTGGACGCGGGCCATGGCGGACCGCGCGACGACACTGGCGGAGCAGGTTCGCGGTTTCGATCCGGACGGACCGGCCCTCCCGACGCCAGCAGACGTCCTGGTCGCAGGCTGCGGCAGCGGACGGCAGCTGGCGATCAGCGCACTGCGCATGCCGCACGAACGCTACACCGTCATCGATATCAGTCACGCCACCCTGCGCGAGGGTGAGGCGCGCTGCACGGCGCAGAGGATTACCGGCGTGGAGTATCGCGTGCTCGATCTTCACGACGCCGCGTCGCTCGGGAAGAAATTCGACGCAGTGTTCTGCACCGGCGTGCTGCATCACCTGCCCGATCCGGAGCGCGGATGGGCGGCGCTGGCCGATGTGCTGAAGCCCAGCGGCGTGATGCACATCATGGTCTACAGCAAGGTGGGCCGCATGCGCGTGCGCGGGTTGCGGCGCGCGCTCGGTTCGCTGGTCGATCAGCCGGTCGACGACAACTTGCTGCGCGAGGTGCGGCGGCGGGTGATGGCGATGCCGCCGGCCGCTGTTCCGGCGTCGCGCGACTTCTTCTCGCTGGCCGGCGTGCACGATCTGCTGCTGCACCGGCATGAGGACCCGTTCGATATTCCGCGTATCCGCCGCGCCCTCGACACGCTGGGCCTGGAGCTAATCCGCATCCAGCTGAGCCGTCCGGCGTTCCGGCGGCGCTATGACGAGCTGTTTCCGGGCGATCCGCTGCGGCGCAACGCCGACAACTGGGCAGCGATGGAGCGGGACAATCCGACCATGTTCCTCGCGATGTACGATTTCTGGTGCCGCAAACCGGCGTGAGCGTTGCGGGTGGTTCGGCCCACGGCCTACCATGGTTCCAATGTCGCAGGACAATCCCAAACAGGCGCCGGGACCGCTGGCGGGCATTCGCGTGCTCGACCTGACCGCGGTCGTGCTCGGGCCGTATGCGACGCAGATCCTGGGCGACTATGGCGCCGAGATCGTGAAGGTCGAGAGTCCATCTGGCGACTTGATGCGGTTGAACGGCGTGTCGAAGAACCGGGGCATGAGCTCAATCTTCCTGACGCTGAACCGCAACAAGCGGAGCATCGTGCTGGACTTGCAAAAGCCGGAAGGCGCGGCGGCTCTGAAGCGGTTGGTGCCTCAGTTCGATGTGCTGGTGCACAACATGCGGGTGGAGGCGATCGAGCGGCTGGGCTTCGGGTACGAGGCGGTCGCGAAGCTCAATCCGAACATCGTGTATTGCGCGGCGACCGGGTTCGACGAGGACGGGCCGGATGCGGGGAAACCCGCGTTCGACGACATCATCCAGGCGGCGAGCGGATTGGCGGCTGTCGCCAGCACCGGGCGCGACGTGCCCGACTATGTGCCCAGCCTGATCGCAGACAAGATGACGGGCATGGCCGTCGTGAATGCGGTGCTGGCGGCGCTGGTGCATCGCGGGCGCACCGGTCAGGGCCAGTATGTCGAAGTGCCGATGCTGGAGACCATGACGGCGTTCGTGCTGACGGAGCACCTTGGCGGGCTGGCGTTCGATCCCGCGCCGGCGCCGCCGGGCTATGCGCGGTTGCTGGAAGGCGGGCGCAAGCCGGCGCCGACGAAGGACGGATGGATCGCACTGTTGCCCTACTCCGCCGGGCATTGGCGCGCGTTCTTCGAGGCCGCCGGGCGGCCGGAGATCGGCGAGGAGCTGGCGCATGAGGATCGGGCGCGGCGCAATCAGAACAACGCGCGGCTGTATGCCGAGATGCGCGAGACCACCAAGACGCGGACGACCGCGGAGTGGATGAAGATTTGCGAGGACTGCGATATCCCGGCGACGCCGATCTACACGCTGGCGGAAGTCGTGGAGCATCCGCAGCTGAAGGCCGTCGGGCTGTTCGCGATCGAGGAACATCCGAGCGAGGGTACGGTCCGCACCGTGCGCCCGGCCACCAAGTTCGCTGCCACGCCTGCCGCGATCCGATCGCCGGCGCCGCTGCACGGTCAGCACACCGATGAGATTTTGCGCGAGGCCGGCTTCACCGAGGCCGAGATCGCCGCCCTGCGCACTCCCGCCATCCCGAAGGACTGACGCCATGGATTTCGAACTTCCCGAAGAACACCGGATGCTGAAGGACCTGGTGCGCCGGTTCGTCGAGGACGAGCTGATGCCGCTGGAGGCCGGCGTGCTGGACCGCGAGGCCAAGGGCCAGGGGCTTGGCATCGGCGAGAAGGAGATCGGCCGCATCGACAAGGTCTCGCGCGAGCTGGGCCTGTGGGGCCTGGACGCGCCCACCGACATCGGCGGGTCGGATCTGCCGGCCGTCGCAATGATCGGCGTCAATGAGGAGCTGGGGCGGACGATCACCCCGTACACCCTGCCCCCAGACTCGCCCAACCTGCGCATGATGATGGCGACGGTGAACGAGCGCCAGCGCGAGGCGTATCTGGCGCCGTATGTGCGCGGCGAAACAGTGTCGGCGATCGGAATCTCCGAGCCCGGCGCGGGCGCCGATCCGGCGGGGATGATCACCCGAGCCGAGCGCGACGGCGACGACTGGGTGCTGAACGGGCGCAAGATCTGGATTTCGCGCGCCGACCATGCCGACTTCACCATCGTGATGGCGATCACCAACAAGGAGAAGCGGGCGCGCGGCGGCATCTCGGCGTTCCTGGTCGACCGCGACACGCCGGGGTTCAATGTGTTGCGCCGGATTCCGATGATCGGCGGGGCCGCGACCTATGAGATCGCGCTGGAGGATTGCCGCGTGCCGGGCTGGAAGCTGCTGGGCACGGAAGGCAACGGCTTTGCGCCGATGCAGCTGCGGCTGGGCACACGCCGTCTCGAGATGGCGGCGTGGTCGATCGGCATGGCGCAGCGGGCGCTGGACATGATGTGCGCCTTCGCGCCGACACGGGTGACCTTCGGCGCACCTCTATCGGAGCGGCAATCGACGCAGTGGTGGGTGGCAGATGCGGCGACCAAGATCCATGCGGCACGGCTGATGACCTATGACTGCGCCTGGAAGCTGGATACCGGGCGCGACGTGCGGCAGGAAATCTCGATGATCAAGGCGTTCGCGACCGAGATGGCCTATGAGATCGTCGATCACGCGATGCAGTTGCATGGGGCGATGGGGATGACCAAGGAGCTGCCGCTCCAGCTCATGTCCACCAAGCTGCGCACCATGCGCATCTATGACGGCCCGACCGAGGTGCACAAATGGGTCGTTGCCCGCAATTTGCTGGGGTCGAAACGCTAAGGCTGTCGCGGCGGCAATCTTGGTTGGCGGAGCGGAATGGGCGATGATCCGGCCAACGAACATGCAGGGAGACACGTCATGTCACATGCGATTGCCCGCGGTCTGAGCCATGTCGCGCTGGTCTGTTCCGACATGTACGAGACGGTGAAGTTCTGGGAAGAGGTCGGCATCCCGCTGCTCAAGATGGAAGAGCTGCCGCGCGGCGGGCAGCACAGCTTCCACGACATGGGCAACGGGGCGATGCTGTCCTACATGACGTTCGACGGCGCGCCGGCGAAGGCGCCGGGCATCGCGTCGCAGCACATCAACGTGGTCAAGGACGGTGCGGCGACGGCGATCGCCTCAATGAACCATGTTGCGATGGACCTGCCGAAGGAGAAGTTCGACGAGGTGCTGGCGAAGCTGCGCGCCAACGGCATCAAGGTCTTCACCATCAACCACGGCAGCGACAAGCCGTTCGAGAAGGAAGCGGACGACAAGACCTGGATCCGCTCCATGTATTTCCGCGATCCCGACGGCATCGCGTTCGAGTTCGCGAGTTTGCTGCGCGCGCTGGGGACCGAGGAGGACCTCGCGCCCAAGGTGAAGAATGCCAAGGGCGAGCGCGTCGACTATGTGCCGGTGCTGCTGCGCGACAAGCAGCGGCAGGCGGCGGAGTAAGACATGAAGGATAAGTTCGGCGACATCACGCTGAAGCGCGAGAACCATATCGCGCTGCTGGAGATCGACCGGCCGCCGCACAATCATGTGTCGGTCGAACTGATGCGCGACCTTGCCGACGCGCTCGACATCATCGATGTCGAGAAGGACATGCGGGTCACGGTGCTGTGCTCGGCCGGCAAGAACTTCTGCGCCGGCGCCGATCTTGTGGCGCCGTCCGGGATCGCGAGCCCGGGTGCGGGGCCGGGGATCAATGCGCTGTATGTCGAGGCGGTGCGCTTGTTCTCGGCGAAGAAGCCGATCGTCGCGGCGGTGCAGGGCGCGGCGGTGGGCGCGGGCCTCGGTCTCGCGCTGGTCGCCGACTTCCGCATCGCGGCGCCGGACGCGAAGTTCACGGCCAACTTCGTGAAGATCGGATTCCATCCGGGCTTCGGCATCACGCATACGCTGCCGCGGGTCGTCGGATTACAGCGGGCGCAGCTTTTGTGCCTGACCGGGCGGCGCATCAAGGCGGATGAGGCGCTGGCATGGGGGCTGGTCGATGAGGTCGCCGACGACGTGCGCGGGGCGGCGATGAAGCTGGCGGCGGAGATCGCGGAGAACGCGCCGCTGGCGGTGCAATCGACGCGCGCGACGTTCCGCGGCGAGCTGGCCGAGGCGGTGCGGGCGCAGACGGATCACGAGTTCAAGGAGCAGTCCCACCTGCGCCTGACCAACGACTACAAGGAAGGCGTGCGCGCCGTGGCCGAGCGCCGTGCGGGGAATTTCACCGCGAGCTGATATACGCTCGCTCCCATGAGCGATGCGATCATTGTTGGCGGCGGGCATAATGGGCTGGTCTGTGCCTTTTATCTGGCTCGAGCGGGGCTGAGGGTCACGATGCTGGAGCGCCGGCATGTCGTCGGCGGCGCGGCGGTGACGGAGGAATTCCATCCAGGCTTCCGCAATTCGGTCGCGAGCTACACTGTTTCGCTGCTCAATCCGCAGGTGATCCGCGACCTGGAGCTGGGGCGCCACGGCCTGACCATCGTCAACCGCAAGGTCTCGAACTTCCTGCCGCTGAACGACCGCGAATACCTGTGCGGCACGGCGCCGGAGGAGATCGCCAAGTTCTCGCAGAAGGATGCGGCGCGGATCGGCGACTACAATGCGCGGCTGGAGACCATCGCCGACGTGCTGCGCGAGATGGTGCTGGAGACGCCGCCGAACCTGACGGATGGCGGCTGGACCGCGGCGCTGCCCGAGCTTCTGAAGAGCGCCACGCTGGGGCGCAAGCTGTCGCGCCTCGACCTGACGGCGCGGCGCGATCTGCTGTCGCTGTTCGCGCAGTCGGGCGGTGACTGGCTGGACTACTGGTTCGAGAGCGATCCGATCAAGGCGGTGCTCGGGTTCGATTCCATCGTCGGCAACTATGCGAGCCCTTATGCGCCGGGATCGGCCTATGTGCTGCTGCATCACGTGTTCGGTGAGGTGAACGGGGCCAAGGGCGCGTGGGGGCACGCGATCGGCGGGATGGGCGCGATCACGCAGGCGATGGCGGCGGCGTGCCGCGAGCAAGGTGTCGAACTGCGCACCGATACGGCGGTGAAAGAGGTCATCGTCGAAAAGGGCCGCGCGGTGGGCGTGTCGCTGGAGAGCGGCGAGACGCTGCGGGCGGGGCGCATCGTTTCGAACCTCAATCCCAAGCTGTTGTTCGAACGGCTGGTCGATCCCGGCGCCCTGCCCGCGGATTTCCGCGAGCGGATCGGGCGCTATCGCAACGGCTCCGGCACGTTCCGGATGAACGTCGCGCTGTCGCGGCTGCCGCGTTTCGCGTGCCTGCCGGAGAATGGGCCGCATCTGACGGCGGGTATCATCATGGCGCCGAGCCTCGCCTACATGGATCGCGCCTACAGCGACGCACGCGCATCCGGCTGGTCGAAGGCGCCGATCGTCGAGATGCTGGTTCCGTCGCTGGTGGACGAGACGCTGGCGCCGGCGGGACAGCATGTGGCGAGCCTGTTCTGCCAGCACGTCGCGCCGCAGCTGCCGAGTGGCGAGAGCTGGGACGCGCATCGCGATACGGTTGCGAAGCTGATGATCGACACGGTCGACGGGTTCGCGCCGGGCTTCCGCGACTCCGTGCTCGGTATGCAGGCGCTGAGCCCGCTGGATCTGGAGCGCACCTTTGGCCTGATCGGCGGCGACATCATGCATGGCAAGCTGGAGCTCGATCAGCTGTTCTCGGCGCGGCCGGTGCTGGGGCATGGTGACTATCGTTCGCCGATCCGCGGACTCTACATGTGCGGCGCCGGCACCCATCCGGGCGGCGGCGTGACCGGCGCGCCGGGCTTCAATGCGGCGCGCGAAATCCTGAAAGACCGGGGGCGATAGTCCCCTTTAGACGCGCAGAAGCCGCCCCTTGTGCACTGGAGCGGCTTTCTGCGCGGTATCGGTGCGTGAGCGACTTCCGGTCCGGCAGCATCCTGCCGGCCAACAAACTGCCTTCGCCAATACCCAACGGAGCCTGTCGAACTCACGGACGCCGGGTGCTCTCAGCTTAAGAGCTTCATGTCGTCCTCTTCACAGGTGCGCGTGACACGCAACAGGTCCTGGATGCCTCACTCGCCACGTCAAATTCGGAATGTCATCGCGTCGTACTCTTCGGTTTCGACGCGAAGTATCTCACGGGTTTGGAGGGGCAGAATAAGTTTCGGGCGACTATTTTATAAGCGGCTGTTTTAGCTCGAAAGAATTTTTCACAAGTGGCAAAAAAAGCAGGATAAGTCCGCGTCTAGGGCGGCATCCCGTAGCCGCGCGCCATGGCGGCGGCGAAGATCGGGATGAAGGCGAACACGATCACTTCGAGCCAGAGGAAGCGGCGCGCGGTTGCGATCGCGGACGGTGCCGGCAGGAAGGCGGCGTCCTTCTTCAGCGCGCTGCGCCAGCGGATGTACGCGATGGTCGGCGGGATGGAGAGCAGACCGACGATGCCGAAGGTGATCAGCTTCGCCCAGAAGAAGGTGTTCACCGAGTAATAGGCCCAGCCCTTGGCGGCGTAGATCGCGCGCACGAAACCGACCGCGATGATCAACGCGGCGAGGATGCCGTACCAGGCATCGACCTTCGCGACGCGGCGGATGTCGGTTGCGGTGAGGCCTTGGCGGACGACGCCGACCTCGAACGCCAGCACGGCGGCGATAGCGAAGATCAATATGTGGTGGGCAACGGCTAGCAGCAGGTCGGTTTGCGCGAAGTCCATGATCCCTCCCGGTTATTTACGCCGTATCGCAAAGATAGGATGCTTCCGTGACAGTTCAAGCCCTGGGTGCTGTGGTTATCGCCCGACGGTAGGGCGGAGGATTGGGCAAATGAAGGGGACACCCTTGTCGGTGGGCGTACGCACCCACTCCGCACACGGCCGCGAGGAGGGTGGCTGGGCGACTTATGTCGTGCTGCGTGGGCCGGTAACTGGGCCGAGCATCCTTGCCCGCGGGCGGATGCCGCTTTGCGATACCAAGGTCGAAGGATCGGACCAGCCGTTCCACCGGCCGGCAGCAATGTTTCCGTTTCATCGCTGCGAGCCGATGGATTTCGAAACGGCGGAGGCGTTCGTCACGCGATGCACCAAGTCTTCGCAGGGACTGGCGTCGCGCGAGTTGGATGACATCAATGCGACGCATGGCGCGCTGAAGGTGTGCTGCATCCTGATGGGTGTGGACAGATCGCTGCCGCCGCTTCGCGGGATCCTCGCTTCGCATGCGTTGATGCACGCGGCCGAGCGCGCGTTCTTTCGCGATGCGGTGCGCGATGCCGCCGTGCAACGGCGGATCGCGACGGAGATGGTCAGAGAGAAAGACCTCCCGGCGTTGGCCAAGCGGCTGCCCGGCACGGACGCAAGCCAGCGCGACACGCTCAAAGCCTTTGGGAAGCAGGTTGGATCGCCCTGGGCGCAGGACGAAAAATTCGCGGCTACCGCGGCGTGGCTGGGGCTCGCCGGCGTTTGAATCAAAGCGGGACGCGTGCTTGAGTACGTGGCGGTGCGTTTGGACCGGTTTGTGTGCGCAGGGATGTGCCGCATGACGACGATCAAGACGCCGGGCGTTTACATCACCGAACTCAACGCATTCCCACCCAGCATCGTCGGCGTCGCGACGGCGGTGCCGGTGTTCATCGGATACACCCAGACGGCGGAGCTCGACGGCAAGGCGGTTGCGTTCCAGCCGGTGATGGTGACGTCGCTTGCGGAATACGAGCAGATCTTCGGCGGCGCCGAGGCGGCGCGCTGCGCGATCGCGGTCGCACCATCGAGCAGCGGCGACGTCGTGGCGCCGGTGTGGGATGGCAAGGCGCTCACGAACGAGAACCTTACGATCAGCGTAGCGCAGCAGTCCCTGCTCTATCGCAGCATGCAGTTGTTCTTCGCCAATGGCGGCGGCAACTGTTACGTCGTGTCGGTAGGCGGGTTCGGCGAGCAGGTCAGCCGGGCTGCGCTGGAGAAGGGCCTGAGCGCCGCCGGTGGGCAGTCGGGGATCACGTTGACGGTGATACCGGACGCGATCCAGTTGCCGGCGGACGGCGCGAAGAACGGCATTCCGACCTCGACCGACTACGCCACGCTCACGCATGCGATGCTGGAGCAGGCGGCGGCGTTGGGCGACCGCATGGCGATCATCGACACCTATGGCAGCGAAGCCATCGTTGTCGCACCGCCGGCCCGCCAGACGAGCCTCGCGGCATTCACGGACGCCTTCTATGAGCAGGTCAACGCGACGAACCTGAGTTATGGCGCGGTGTATTTTCCGCTGCTGAAGACCAGCGTGCTGGGGCCGAACGATATCGATTACCGCTGCTTCAAAGCGGATGCGGCGAGCTTCACGCTGCTGAACCAGATCCTGACGGCCTGTGCGTTCGAACAATTCCCCGGCGGGGCGAGCACGCCTGACAGCGACAGCGATCCGCACTACCAGGCCGCGGCGGGGCTGATCGCGAAGATGGCGAGCGCGACGGATGCGGAGGCGGCGGCGCTGGAGCAAGCGTTGCGCGCGGCGATCCCGATGCTGAGCACGCTGGAAGCGGTGGTCCTGCAAAAGCTCAACGTGCTGCCGCCCAGCGGCGCGATGGCGGGCATCTATACGATGACCGACCAGAACAAGGGCGTGTGGAACGCACCGGCCAACACGTCGCCGGTCATGGCGACAGACGTGACGTTTCATCTGACGGATGCGGAACTGGCAGCCCTGAACGTGCCGGTGAACGGCAAGGCGATCGATGCGATACGCTATTTCGTGGGCCGCGGGCCGGTGGTGTGGGGCGCACGGACGCTGGACGGCAACAGCAACGATTATCGCTACATCCAGGTACGGCGGACGCTGATCTACATCGAGCAGTCGATCAAGACGGCGTTGCAGCCGTTCGTTTTCGCGGCCAATGACGGGCAGACCTGGGCGACGGTGACGGCGATGATCGCGAACTTCCTGACCGGCGTGTGGACGCAGGGCGGGCTGATGGGCGCCAAGGCGAGTGAGGCCTTCAACGTACAATGCGGGCTGGGCAGCACGATGACGGGTCAGGACATCCTGGACGGATACATGATCGTGCAGGTGACGCTGCAGATGATCCATCCGGCCGAGTTTATCGTGCTGAGCTTCAAGCAGCAGATGCAGGGCGGGGCTTAAGCCGCGCCGAGCGCGCGCGGGCTGGTTTTCACGAGATCAATCGCGCCGGCGGTGACTCCGGCGGCGAGGCCGGGGGATTGGGCGAGGACCTGGTCGGCGAAGACGCGGGCGAGGCCGATGCGGGTGGCCCACCATTGGTCCTCGTCGTCGCCCTTGTGCTTGGCGGCGGCGAGTGCGCCTTTGGCGAGCATCCAGCCGCCGGTGAGGTCGCCGAGGAGTTTGAGGTACGCGGTGGCTCCGGCGAGGGCGTCGGGCTGGGCGTGGCCGCGGCGTTCGACCATCCAGCTCGTCGCGGTCTGCGCGGCGCCGGCGCAGGCTTCGAGACGCGCGCCGATGGAATGCAGCCACGCGTTGTCAGAGCTCTTGGTCGCGCCGATGGTGGACCAGATCTCGTCGAGCAGGTCACGCACCGCCTGGCCGTTGCCGAGCGCGAGCTTGCGGCCCATCAGGTCGATCGCCTGGATGCCGTTGGTGCCTTCGTAGATCGGCGCGATGCGGGCGTCGCGGTAGTGCTGTGCGGCGCCGGTCTCTTCGATGAAGCCCATGCCGCCATGGATCTGGACGCCCATGGAGGCGATCTCGACTCCGGCGTCGGTGGACCAGGCCTTGGCGATTGGGGTGAGGAGTTCGGCGCGGAGCTGGGCGCGGGTGCGGGTCTTCTCGTCGGCCGCGTGCTCGGCGAGGTCGGCGGCGAGGGCGGTGGAGAGGCAGATGGCGCGCGCGGCCTCGATCTTCGCCTTCATCAGCATCAGCGCGCCGCGGATGCCGGGATGATCGAAGATCGGCGCGGAGAGCTCGCCGGTCCAGGCGGAGCGGCCCTGGCGGCGCTCCAGCGAATAGGCGAGCGCCTGCTGATAGGCGCGTTCGGCGATGCCGACGCCCTCGGTGCCGACCTGGAGGCGCGCGGCGTTCATCATCGTGAACATGTGGGCGAGGCCCTGGTTGATCTCGCCGACCAGTTCGCCCTGCGCGTTGTCGAACTGCATCACGCAGGTGGGCGAGCCGTGGATGCCAAGCTTGTGCTCGATGCTGGACGGGCCGGCGGTGTTGGCGGCGCCGAGGGTGCCGTCGTCGGCGACGTGGCGCTTGGACACGAGGAACAGCGAGATGCCGCGCGAGCCGGCGGGCGCATCGGGCAGGCGCGCGAGCACGAGATGGACGATGTTGTCCGTCATGTCGTGATCGCCCCAGGTGATGAAGATTTTGCTGCCGGTGATCCTGTAACCGCCGTTGCCGTCGGGCTCGGCGCGGGTGCGCAGGGTGCCGAGGTCGGAGCCGGATTGCGGCTCGGTCAGGTTCATCGTGCCGGTCCATTCGCCGGAGATGAGCTTCGGCAGGTAGAGCTGCTTCTGGCGCGGCGTGCCGTGTTCGGTCAGCGCCTCGACCGCGCCGCGCGTCAGCATCGGGCAGAGGCCGAACGCCATGTTGGAGGCATGGATCATCTCGAACACCGCGATCTCGAGCGCCTTGGGCAGGCCCTGGCCGCCGTAATCGGGATCGGAGGCGAGCGCGCCCCAGCCGCCGTCGACGAACTGGCGGTAGGCGTTGGCGAAGCCGGGGACGGCACGGACGCGGCCGTTCTCGAACCTGGCGCCGACGGTGTCACCGGCGCGGTTGAGCGGGGCGAGCTGTTCTGACGCGAGCTGGCCGCCGGCTTCGAGGATGGCGGTGACGGTGTCGTTGTCGACGTCGGCGAATTTCGGCAGCGCGCGCAGTTGCGCGAAGCCGGCGACTTCGTTGAGCGCGAACAGGAGATCGCGGACGGGCGCGGTGTAGGTCATGGCGGGTTTATTCCTTCACGGCCCCGAGCTGCTTGGCGTAGCCGGCGGCAATCATCTGCGCCATACGGTCGAAGAGTTGGTTTGGATCGCTGCGGCGCAAGTGGGCGATGGCCGCCTCCATGCCTTCGGCGAGGATGAGCTCGCGTTCGCCGGCGCGCAGGGCGGCGAGGATGCGCTCGGCAGCGACCGACGGCGCCATGCCGTTGTCGATCGCGGCATCGGAGAAGCCGCGCGGCTTGGCGTTGGCGTCGAGCGCGTTCTTGGAGACGGCGGTGGCCACCGAGCCGGGCGCGACGACGAGGACCTTGATGCCGAGATGCGCGGTCTCGGCGCGGACGCTGTCGTGGTAGCCGATGAGGCCGTGCTTGGCGGCGCTGTAGGCGCTGCGCAGCGGCGAGCCGACGATGCCCGCGACGCTGGAGATGCCGACGATGTGGCCGCTGCCGGCGGCGGCCATGCGCGGCAGGACGGCTTGGGTCAACGCGATGGGCGCCATGAGATCGACGCCGATGATGCGCTCATAGACCGCGAAGGCGGTGTCGACGGCGAGCGAACGCTGCGAGATGCCGGCGTTGTTGACGAGGCCCGCGATACCGCCGCCCTGCTCTATCGCCCAGGCCCAGGCCTGGTCGGCGATGGCGGGGATGCGGTCGTAATCGGTGGCCTCGAAGGGGAGGACGAGCGGCGTGCCGCCGGCGTCCTTCGCGACATCGTTCAGCGCGGCGCGGTTGCGGCCGGACAGGATGAGGCGGGCACCCGCCTTGCCCAGCGCCACCGCCAGCGCCGCGCCGATGCCCGACGACGCACCGGTGATCCACCAAGTCTTGCCTTCGAACATGTCCCGTTCCTCGAAATCGCTCGCGTCAGAATAGCGTGTTTTGTGGACGCGCAATGCCGCCGCTGACAACACGTCAGCTGTTCGCGTTTGCAGCGTGACTGGTGCGTTCGCCGATAGCCGGTCGTTACGGCATGGCCTATCGTCATGGTGTCAGACTCGGGGGGCGCACATGCGCAAGTCGGCATTCCTGGCGGGAGCAACACTGCTCGCGGCGAGCGCGGCGCTGGCCGCAACGGGCGTGAATGGGCCGCCGCCGAACCAGCAGCTGACGGTAACCGTCTACAACAACAATCTGGCGCTGGTGCAAGACATAAGGCACCTGGCGGTGCCGGCGGGGCGCACGCGGCTCGAGTTCAAGGACGTCTCGGCGGCGATCCGGCCGGAGACGGTGGCGCTGTCCGGCAAAGGACTGTCGGTGGTCGAGCAGAACTTCGACTACGACCTGCTGACGCCCGCGAAGATGATGGAGAAGGCGGTCGGGCGGCAGATCCAGATCATCCGCACCAATCCGGCTACCGGGGCGCAGACGCCGGAGACGGCGACCGTGCTGTCGGTGAACGAGGGCGTCGTGCTGAAGGTCGGCAACCACATCGAGGTGCTGCGCGACGACGGCATCCCGACCCGGGTCGTGTTCTCCAGCATTCCGGAGAACCTGCGGGCGCAGCCGACGCTGTCGGTCACGGTCGATGCGGCGGGCGGCGGGGCGCGGGATGTGACGCTCAGCTACCTCACGACTGGGCTCGGCTGGAAGGCGGACTATGTTGCGCTGTTCGACGAGAAGGCGGGGACGGTCGGGATCAACGGCTGGGTTACGCTGACGAACAACTCCGGCACCACCTACAAGGACGCTAAAACGCAGCTGATCGCGGGTGACATCAACCTGACCAACAGCAGCTATGAATATTGGCAGCGTCAGCAAACTGCAGCGCGCAGCGGCGGCACAGGCACGTCGAACCAGACGTCCATCGCCGACTACGACCTCTTTACCCTGCCGGGACGCGTGACCATCGCGCAGAACCAGACCAAGCAGGTGGCGTTCCTCGACCTGCATACCAAGGCCGAGAAGGCATACGAGTACCGCGCGCCGGGCTTCGAGAGCGCCGATCAGCCCGTTCATGCCGAGGTGGTGCTGAAGTTCAGCAACACGAACCAGCCGCTCCCAACCGGCGTGGTGCGGGTGTACATGCGCGACACATCCGGCGATCCGAAGTTCATCGGCGAGGATGCCGTCGACCAAACGCCGGCAGGATCGGATCTGGGCATCAAGATCGGCGAGGCATTCGACGTGACCGTGCAGCCGACCGTGGTCACGAGCAACAAGATCGACCGGTGGCGGACGAGCTATTCCATGGCGTACCGGGTGCGCAATGCCCTGCCACGGCCGGTGACCGTCGAGATTCGCCAGAACGGCCTGTGGCGCAACGGCAAGGTCGAAACCGAAAGCCTGCCGAGCAAACGCATCGATGCGCATGTACTGAGCTGGAGCGTGCCGGTCGCCGCCAACGGCGAGACGGTGCTGACATTCACGGTCGATACAGGCTTTTGAGCATGGCGCGGTGGCGTGCCGGGCTTGGAGCGCTTCTCTTGTCCGCGGGTGCGGCAGGAGCAGGTGTCGTCGTCTCGCCCGCGCCGAGCGAAGTGTCCGTCACGATCTATCATGACGATAGCCTGTCGACGGAGGATATCGTTCATCCCGAGGCCGGCATGCAGGATCGTGGGCTTGCCTTCATCACAGAGACCCGCGAGTTCGATTTGCCGGCGGGGCCGGCGGAGGTGCGCTTCCCCGGCGTGGCCTCGACCATGGTGCCGCAGACAGCCGATATCGAGGGGCTGCCGACCGGCGTCGTGGAACGCAATTTCGATTACGACTTGCTCAGCCCGGGATCGCTGCTGGCCAAGTCCATCGGCGAGACCGTGCGCCTGGTTCGCACGGACAAGGCGGGGCGGCAGACGATGACGCCCGCGATCGTCCGCAGCGGGCCGGACGGCACCATGCTCGAAATCGACGGCAAGCTGGAGGCGCTCGATTGCAGCGGCCTGCCTGAGAAGCTGGTGTTCGACAAGACGCCGGACGGATTGAGCGACACGCCGACGCTTTCGATCCGCACCAACGCCCCGGCAGCCGGTCACTACAAGATCAAGCTGTCGTACATCGCGACGGGTCTGAACTGGTCGGCCGATTATGTTGCGCATGTGCGTCCGGACGGGCGCACGCTCGACCTCAGCGGCTGGCTGACCTTGGCGAATTTCGGTTCGACGGGATTCGGCCGCATCCCGATCTATACGGTCGCGGGCAGGTTGAACCTGACGGGCGACGATACGCCAATCCATCCCGAAAGCTTGCGGGCGGCGCGGGGTTGCTGGCCGACCAACATCGATTGGGCAACGCACGGGTGGCTGTGGCAACGCCTGCACATGCCGGGTCAGGTGATCCAGTCGACGCCGGTGGCGACGGCCGGCGCGATCGAAACCGTGGTCGTGACGGCGGAACGGAGAGCAGCAATCGATCCCCGCCAGCTGGGCGACTACAAGCTCTATCCGTTGCCGGAGCCGACGGACCTTCCGGCGCGCGAGACCAAGCAGGTGCAGTTCATGGACCTGCACAATGTGCCGTTCGACCGCGTCTATGTTTTCGTCGCGGATGCGAACAGCGATGACGGCGGGCTGGCGCGCACCACGATGCGCCTTCACAACACGGCCGAGAGCGGCCTGGGCAAGCCGATGCCGGCGGGCGATTTCTCTGTCTCGGAGATAGCGCCGGGTGGCGCGCCGATTTTCATCGGCCAGGCAGGTGTCGGCGACACGCCGGTGGGGTTGCCTGTCGAGATCCAGCTTGCTGAAACCGACCGCGTTCCGGTGCGCCGCACGGTGGTGGAAGAAACGACGACCGGGACAGGCGACAGTACGCGAACGCAGTACACGATCGACTTCGACATCGCCAACAACCGGGCCGAGACGATCGCGTTCGAGCTTTGGCAGGGCTTGCAGGACGGCCAACTGAAGATTCTGTCGGAAGACAGGGCCCATACCGAAGAGCGGGGTGCCGCGATCTGGCACATCGCACTCAAACCGGGCGAGCGCGTGACGATGCGCGTACGGCTGGAAACCACATATTAGGTGCACGTTGAACCGGCGGCCCGGCTGGCCTAGAACCCGGCCACAATGAACGCCCACCGTTTCAGTGTTGCGCCGATGATGGATTGGACGGACCGGCATTGCCGGTTCCTCCATCGCCTGCTGTCGAAGCGCGCCTTGCTCTACACCGAGATGGTGACGTCGCAGGCGATCATGCACGGGCAGCGCGAGCGGTTGTTGGGATTCGACCGGCGCGAAGATCCGGTGGCGTTGCAGCTGGGCGGGAGCGAGCCGGTGCCTTTCCAGCACATTGGGATCCTAAGCTTAGAATTCCACGTGGACAAGTTGTCGCG